>JADMIO011189556.1_pt1 | contig 135218 bp, 109 predicted proteins | sample 8958161 | NCBI WGS metagenome assembly JADMIO01 (sample SAMN16585339, study PRJNA669376) | soil metagenome | isolation source: Crop rotation soil | place: USA: Cullars Rotation, Alabama | collected 2011 | reverse complement strand
CGCGACAACTTGTCCACGTGGAATTCTAAGCTTAGGATCCCAATGTGCTGGAAAGCGGCAATGGTCACCAGCGATATGACGTGGCGGCCTTCGAGCCGTTCGAACGTGTTCTCCGGAGATTTGTAGACTTCACCCCGCGTGAGAAGTTTCAGACCGCCAAACAGCGCATAGCCGGCGAAAGCGACGAGCGCATGTGCCAGGGCGTTATAGAGCCAGGTTTGCACTTCCATGCCCGGCAGGCCGATGCGAGTCATCAACTTGGACACGATCACGCCGGTTGGCGCGATCGGGGATAGAGCGCCCGCCTGCGATCCGTTGCCGACCATGATTGCCATCAGGAACGGCGAGATGTTCATGCGGATCGCCGTCGCAATCGCGATCGGGCCGAGAAGGCCGATCGTCGCGATATTTCCCGGTCCCGCCGACGCTATCCCCGCCGCCAGAAAGAAGTAGAGGATCGGCACCAGGCCCACCCGCCCCTTCGCCAGGCCAACGGCCCAATGGGCGACGCGTTCGAGGGTGCCATTCACCCGCGCCATGCTGAACAGCATGGTGACGCCGGTGAGCGTGAGGAAGATGTCGATAGGAAAGCCCGCAGCGACATCCTTCACCGCCATACCGCCGAAGTACACGCCGATGATCCACGCCAGGATGATCGAAAGCAGGCCCACATTCAGCTGCGTAAAGCAGCTGAGCGTTACGGCCAGGACAAGAGCGAGAAGCGAGAGTACGCCGAGATTCATACGATACTCACCGATACCGGAGCGGCGTCGAGGGCTGCGCGTTTCAGCGGCCACACCGCTTCGACACGATCGCCCCGGCAGGCCACCATCCGGTCGTAAAGGTTGACGGTTGGGTCGCAGTGCGGCGCGAGAAACTCCACGCGGTCTCCTGGTTTCAGCGGGCGGGACCCTGTCTCGAAATGCAGAATCCCGTGCTCATCACCCGCCCACTGCCAGCGCACGTTTTTCAGACCCACGGCTTCAGGCCCGAACGGCCGATCTGTGGCGAAGGATTTGTAGCCGGCATCCACCGTAACGAAGCTGTCGTGACTGGCGCTGACCACGGTAGCGAGAATCGTCATTGCCGGTGCGAACTCCACGCCGCCGATGCGCGCGTAGGCGACATCCATGAGCGCATAGGATCCCGCCTGCAGTTCCGTGAGTTCCGGGATTGCCAGGTCGATGTTCCACGTTCCTGATGAACCGCCTGTGAGCGTCGTCGCGTCGAGCCCCATGGCAAGCAGATGCTTTTGAACGGGAAGGGCTTGTGCTATCGCCGCGGTGGAGTGTGCCCGCCGCGCTTCCCATCCTTCCGTGTGCGATCCACTGACGGAATAGGCCTGCAGCCCGGCGAATTTAAGGTTCGGAGAAGCGGCGATCTCCTTCGCCAGAACAATGGCGCGTTCGTCGCACGGAATCCCGGTGCGGTGATCGCCGATATCGAGATCGACCAGCACCGCGAGAGTCACGCCGGCGCTCTCCGCCGAGGTCTGATAAAGCCGGGCCTGAATCGGATGGTCGATCACCACGCGTACGTTCGCACCTTCGCGAACCTTTGCGGCGATTCGATCGGTCTTGACGCTTGAAGCCACCGGAGTCGTTAGCAGCACGCCGATGCCGGCCCCCGTCATCAGTTCGAGTTCAGGCAAGGTGGCAACGCACGCGCCGACGGCTCCGGCGGCGACCTGGCGTCGCGCGATTTCCAGACATTTGTGTGCTTTTGCATGCGGCCGCAACTGCTTTCCGGCCGCGGAAACGGCGGCTTGCAACTTGGCGATATTGGAATCGAGACGGTCCAGATCGACGAGCAGGGCGGGTGTTGGAAGATCGGCCTTCAGCGGCATGGCCGCGTGAGTATAGCGGTTATTGGCCGAAGTAGTCTTCTTTGTATCGCACGCTGTAGCCCCGATTCTTCATCGCCAGCTCGATGCGGTGCCACTTCCCGTCCTTGAGGTCATGCGTTGGATAGTAGCCCAGGCTGTATTGGTTGCGGAGTTCATCGGCAATCTCGTCGAGCGCCTCCTGCAGCCGCGTTCTTCGATTATCGGCGTTGATGAGCCACGCCTTGCCCCCACTGGCATCGGCAAACGTATTGAGGATTTTCATGTCGACGGCATCCATGTCCGAGCTTCTGGAATTGCCACTGGGGAACTGGGAATACCTGCCGCCGGGAATAGGGAACGGAAACGGAGTGCCTCCGGGAGTCGGGAATGTGGGCGGGGTTCGCCGTCCCGGCGACGTTGAGGCCGGCGGTTTCTCCGACATGGGGCCACGTGTTGCGCCGTCCGGCGCGATGCCGAGGGCGTAGACCAGCGCTTCCGACTCCCGTACCGCTATCCGGGCTTTATCGTAAGAGCTTGAACTGGTGGTGTCCATGCCATCACTGATGAGCAGAATCGCCTTCTTCGGATACTTGCCCTTGCGCAGCCGGTTGAGGCTGTCGATCACACCGTCGTACAGCGAAGTTCCCGATGCCAGTCCAACCTTGTCGAGCGCAGCTGAAAGTTTCTCGCGATCGCTGGTGAAGTCCTGCCGAAGGCGAACGGACTGATCGAAGGTCATCAGGAAAATGTCGTCGTCGAGGTGAATGTCCCGCAGGAAGCGATCGACTGCCCGGGTCGCCGTGGAAATCTTGCGCTCCATGCTCGTGCTGCTGTCCAGCACGATACCGACGCTCACGGGGAGATCGCTGGAGAACGCAAAGTGCGCAATCTCCTGCGGCCTGCCGTCTTCGAGCAGGGTGAAGTCCGAGGCTTTCAGGTTGTCCACATATCTGCCTCGATTGTCAGTCACCGTGGCTACGATATTGACCAGCTGGACTTTAACATTGATCTGGGCCAGGGCAACGGCGGCCAGAAGGGATAACACGATAAGGAGGAGGGCCGATCTCAGCTTCACATCGAATTAGATGCGAAAGCGTCAAATACGTTTGAAGCATCGCGAATATAATCTGTTTAAGGAAGGAGACCTATGAAAGAGGTTGCTTCTTTGAAAGACGAACTGACCGGGATTGTTTACGCGCATGACGTCATACGTCACAATCCCTATACGAAATGGTTCAAGCGCGGAGAGGCGAATACCGAGCAGGTTATCGACCTCATCATCCAGTTTTCAGTGTTCTCGAACCACTTCATTCCCCTTGAAGCCAAACGGATGGTTAACGCCGCTACAGAAGCGGAAGAAATGGAAGCGCGCGCAATTCTCGGCAGCGAAATTGGCGTGTCCATCGACGCCGCGACCGGCAATATCGAGGGCCATCGCTTTTCCCACAGTGCGGCTCATATCAAATGGTTGCGCGATATGGGAGAGATGCTCGGACTCGACCGGAATCTCCTCGGCAAATGGGCGTTGGGCAGCGACGCTACACATCGCTTTTTGAAGAACCTCGAAGATGTTTACGGCAGCCCCGATAACAACATCGGATCGGGCGCTAGTTTCGCGATTGAATCATGGGCGGGTTACGGCATAGGAAAGGGTCCGGAAGCAGAGGGCAACAACTTCTGGAAGGAGTTGATCACGGGCCTTGATATGTACAATCGGAAAAACCGTAAAGGGTTTGGTTTGCCTCCACTTAACATCGGGTTCTTTAAGTTTCACCTGGGGCTTGAGTCCGGCCACGTGGCGAACGTCGAGCATGAGTTGTCGGAAGTCTTCGTGCGTCCGGATTTTGACCGCGAGCGATGGCTTCATGGTGCGTCTCACGCGCTGGATGCGATCCAGATTTTCTGGGTCGGCCTGGACGAAAAGCGGAAGGCGCTGGCCTAAGGCCTTTAGGCGAGGCCTCCTTATCCTTCGCCTCGCGGCGCCGCGGCCGGCGGCTTCGGCAACATTTTGCCGTTCCACTCGTTGTACGCGGTCTGGATCCGCTTGAAGGCCGCCATTTCCCTGTCCTTCAGGTCGAATCTTTCGCCGGGATCCTTTGCCAGGTCAAAGAGGTGTTCCTGGTTGTTTTCCTTCAGATATTTCCAGTTCCCGATTCGAGCCGCGTCGTGTACGCGGTTGCGCCAGAACAGGGTGCGCTCGAAGGCTTGTCGCTCGCCGGTGAGCACACGAGTGAGGTCGGCGCCGTCGAGAGGATAGGTTGCGCTGGCCCTGGTGCCGGTGACAGCGAGAATTGTGGCGGTCCAGTCCATGGTAATTGCGGCCTGATTCGTGATTCGATGCGGCGCAATCACACCCGGCCAGCGTGCGATGGCCGGAACGCGGATGCCGCCTTCCCAAAGGTTCTGTTTTTGGAACGCGAAAGGCCAGTTATAGGAATACCGCTCTCCGCCGTTGTCGCTGGTGAAAATCACCAGCGTGTTGCGCTCGAGGTTTTTGTCGCGCAACGCCTGCAGCACTCGCCCGATTCCAGAGTCCATGCTTTTCATCATCTCGCCGTAGATTTCCGCGGAACCATTGTTCGCGGCAGCCGCGCGTGGGTTGGATATCGCCGTGGCACGATCGTTGGGCCCTTCCCACGGCCAGTGTGGCGCGTTGTACATCAGGCTGAGGAAGAACGGCCGCGTCCGCTGGCGCTGGATAATCTTGATGGCTCGATCGGTGAACAGGTCTGTCAGATAGCCGTCCACGTTGACCGGTTGGTCGCCTTCGAATAAATCCATCACGCCAGAAGGGTTCTTATGGCTGAAGTAGGTCTGGCCGCCCGATACGATTCCGAAAAACTCGTCGAATCCCCGTTTCTTTGGCAGGAATTGCGGCGCGTTGCCAACATGCCATTTCCCGACAATCGACGTTTCGTAGTTGTTCGCTTTTAGCAGCGACGCGAGGGTAGGGTGCCCGTCTGGAATGCCCAGGTCCTGGTTCTGATCGTTCAACGGTTCCTGAAGGCCGACGGGGAGGCGATGGGGATAACGGCCCGTGTGAAAGCTGACGCGCGTGGGGGTGCACACGGGAGCGCCCGTGTAGTTGTCCATGAATTTGAGCCCGTCGTCGGCGAGGTTGTCGAGGACGGGCGTCTTGTAGTCCGGCCGTCCATAGCTGCTCAAATCGCCGTATCCCATATCGTCGGCCAGTATGAAAAGCACGTTAGGCCGCTGGGGAAGCGCACGCTGCAATGCGAGCGTGGCCAGCGCGGTGCCTACAAATTCACGTCGGTTGAGCTGTTTCATAGCGCCGTATACTAAGGCAGTTTCGGCAGGAATGACAGCGGACCGTCACCCGTCTGAATCCCTGCGGCCCCAAGGCCCAATTCGTTCCCGTCGTGCAAAGCTGCACGCCAGATAGGGAAGCAGAGCCTACGCACGCTGAAGTTGTTTCACTTCGTGTTGCCCTCGATATCCAGCGTTGCGATCGGCGCGATGCCGGTAGCCTTGAGCGGCCCTTCGATGGTTGCGCGGTCTCCGACAATCACGATCGAGAGATGATCGAGGTCGATGTACTGCCTGGCGACACGGACGATATCTTCCTTCCGAATATCCGAGATTCTCGCCGCGTATTGCTGGTAATAGTTGTCGGGCAAGCCCTGCGTCCACAGGGAAACGATGGCGCTGTTCACGCTTTGAACCGATGCAAACGTTCCCGGCAGCCGTTGAATGAGCGAATCTTTGGCTGTGGCCAGTTCGTCGTCGGTAATCGGGCGGGTTCCGCCGATGCCGCGCAGTTCCTTCATGAATTCCACCAGCGCTGCATCGCTCTTCGCTGCGACGATGTCGCCGCCGGCGCGGAAGGATCCGGGGCCCTTGCCAAAAGCAAAGGACGACTGGACTCCGTAGCTGTAGCCCTTTTCCTCCCGGATGTTGGCATTCAATCGCGATTGGAACATGCCGCCCAGCATCGTGTTCATCACCTGCAGCGCATAATAATCGGCGGTCGATCGCGGAGGGCCGGGATTGCCGATCGCAAACGTGGATTGAGCCGCTCCGGGCTTATCGACCAGAAAAATCGTGGGTGCGTGTGGTTCGGGCAGGGCAGGGTACGAGAATGCCGGCTTCTCGCCACCTTTTGGCCAGGCAGTCAGTGCCTTCTCAATAGTGGCCTTCACCGTGGACGGATTCACGTCGCCGGTGACACTTACCATCGCACGGCCCGGCTGAAAATACGCCTTATGAAACGCGATCACATCCTCGCGGGTAATTGCCTTGATCGTTTCCTCTGTGACGTTCTGACCGTACGGGTGCGCGGCGCCGTACAGCAATTTCGGAAACACCCGCCCCGCGATCGTACCCGGTTGATCCTTGCCTTGAGTCAAGGCAACGAGGCGTTGCGCGCGCAAGCGCTCGAGCGCCTCGTTTGGAAATGAGGGATTCACGAGCATGTCGGCAAGAATGTCCAGAGCCTGAGGAAACTTGCCGGTCGTGGACTGAAAGCTGATGCTGCCATTTTCGCCGCCGATACTCACACTGACAGTCGTTCCCAGCAATTGCAGCGCGTTGGACAGCGCCTCGCCGTCGCGCGTCCTGGTGCCTTCGCTCATCATCGCCGCCGTCAGACCGGCAACTCCGCGCCGTGCCGGCGATTCCATTTGATAGCTTCCACCCTGGAAGGTGATCGTGAACGACACCAGCGGCAAGTCATGCTTTTCCGAAACAATGAACTCGGCCCCGTTGGCCAAGGTCGATTTGGTCCACGCCGGCACACGCAGCGCCGGTGGTCTGCCGGCCGCAGGCACCTTCGTCCGATCGAGCTTTCGCTGCGCAGGAGCCGGGCCTGCAATAAATGTCGCGGCAAGAAAAACGAGGGTAAAAATTCGGTGTTTCATTGTTGGGTCCCCTTGACGGGTTTGCTCTCAGCCGGTTTCGATGCCTGATTGAGTTGCCCCATCGGGACAATACTCAGCACTATTCGTCCCTTTGTGAGATACGTGTTTGCGACGCGTTTGACGTCGGCCGGCGTTACAGCCAGCATCTTCTGGTATTCCGTTTGAAAGTATCCCGGATTGCCGTGGAAGCCGGCGCCGTCCGCAAGCCGCTGGGCCTTGCCCAGGTTGGATTGCAGGCTGCTGACAAACCGAAACTCGAGGCCGGCTGTCGCGCGCTGGATTTCTTCCATCGTTGGCCCTTCGGTCTTGAGTCTTTCGAGAATTTTGTCGGTTTCCGCTTCGAGGTCGGTCAGCGAGTGCCCGGGGCGTGGAGTGATGGTAAGGAACCATTGTCCCGCATCCTCATACGAATCCTGGCTCGTGCCCACCGATGCCGCGGATTGCTGATCGTAGACCAGCGCCTTGGTCAGCCGCGTGGTTCGCGGTCCGGCTGTGATGGCATCGAGGACGGATAGTGCGAAGCTGTCGTCATGCTTTTCTCCCACCGTCGGCCAGACCATGTAGAGCCGTGGAACCTGCACGCGATCTTCAAACACCAGGCGCGTTTCCTTGTCGAGCGTTACCGGTCGCGCCGCCGGACGGGTAATTGCCTTGCCGCGTGGAATTTCTCCGAAGTATTTGGTGATCCAGGTTTTCGCCTGCGCCGGTTGGAAATCTCCGGCAATGGCCAGATAGGCGTTGTTCGGGGCGTAGTAGAGCCGGAAGAAATTCTTCACATCCTCGTCGGAAGCGGCAGTCAGATCCTTCATGCTTCCGATCACCGGCCATGAGTAAGGGTGTGATGCCGGATACATCGCGCCTGAAATAATCTCGTCCGCCAATCCATACGGCTGGTTTTCGTAGCTCTGCCGCCGTTCGTTCTTGACGATATCCCGCTGGGCATTCAGCTTCGCGATATCCAGCGTGTCGAGCAGGAAACCCATGCGGTCGGATTCCAGCCACAGCGCCGATTCGAGATAGTTTGACGGCACTGTCTCGTAATAAACCGTCTTGTCGTTCCATGTGCTGGCATTATTCGACCCACCCACGCCTTCGGTCAGCTTGTCGTGTAAGCCGTAAGGAGTGTGTCCTGCGCCCGTGAACATGACGTGCTCAAAGAGATGAGCGAAGCCGGTGCGTCCCGGCAACTCATTCTTCGATCCCACGTGATAGAAGAGCGCGACGGCAACCGTCGGCGTTGCATCGTCCGGAGCGAGGATAACCGTCAGCCCATTCGGCAACGTGTAGGTCTCAAACGGAATCTTGATTGTCGATGGCCGGGCTTGCGGCAACGCCACCGAGCCTGCAGCGACGATCAGAACCATCAGCAGCAAAAACGAAATTTTTCGCATGCTTCGGATTATGCGGGGAATCAGGGACAGAGAGCAATTTCGAGTTGCGCCTAGCGGATTCGAGTCAGCGTGACTTCAATCTGGGGTGGTCTCGCCGGATGAATTCGGAGTCGTTCCGTCTGCAGATTCACCTCACCATCCCTGAGCGCCTTCACGGAATAGCCCGCCGGCAAATCCGTAATCCGGACGTCATAATCCGCGACGGGCACTTCCAAAAGAGTGATCGTGTCCCCGACCAGTCCCGCTTTCCTTTCCGCGGATAGTACAGAGGGATTCGCGTTGCTGAGACTGAGTTGGACCGGGGGGAGAACCCCGCCACCTTCGAGCGTCACCGTTGCCTTCACGGGAGCCGTCATCGACGTTAACGCAACCGTAAGCCAGAAATCACTGGTGTCGGCGTCGATATGCACGAACGGAATGGACATGGCGGTTGTTTGCATGCCGGGAAAGAGGTTCAACTGGTAAACGCCCTCGGGTAAACCCCGGAACTCGAAGAATCCGTCTGCCCCGACATCATTTGTAAAAGTCTTCGGAGTTCCTGCCCGCCCCTGGGGCCCAAGCTCGGTCAGCTGGATGGTTAACGGTGGCGGAACGGAGTCTTTAGGAAAACCCTCTCGAAGGATACGGCCCTCGAAACGAAATCCCTTGGCACCGTCCTGCCCCTGGGCCAACAGCAGCAGCAGTAGAATCAACTTCTTCATGAGCGCGCACGATTATAAGGCAACGGGTGCGCCGCACGACGATGGACGTTCCTGCCGGCTACCGCAGAGGAAGGTTCCAGGCATTTCCGTCAGCGGAGAACAAAGTCAGAAATCCCGTCGACGCAGAGGCTGCCTGGCGGCTGAACAGAACGAACTGGGTGGTGTAGCCTCCCCCGTCGACAACTTGTGGAAGAAAGAGATCCGCGGGCAACCCTGTTTTGGCTTCATCGGCCGGTGGTGTGGTCGTAATGAGGAAGTCACGCCTCTCGTTGTACCGCCCGCGCAACCCCACCACGGCGATTGGAGTCGAACTCGAAATCCGCAGGACTCCCTGAAACACATTCGGAAGGGAGGCGAAGGCTGGGACCTCGCTCAGGAATTGGGCTGCCTGGCCATTCCCTGGAATGGCGAGGGTACCGGCAAGCCCCGTCGGCGTGCCGTCGAGATTCATCAATTCGAGAGTGATGATCGCGCCGGAGGATGATCCGTTCGCAACGGCGAACCCCGTGTCGATCGTTTCGATGCCCTTGACCGATTCCGCATAAAGACGGAACGCGTTCCCCGATGCTTCCGAGGACACTCCCGCTGCGGTGACGGTCGTAGCGCCATTGCGATAGGAAAAAATTGCGAGGCTCGACGGTGCATTCATTGGCCAGTCGGGAGCAATCAACACGGAACCGGAAACAAGCGACGCGCCCGCGCCGGACGTTTGCGACACTCGTGATGTCCGCGGGGGGAGTGAATAGAGGAAACGCGAGCCAGTCTGGCCATTAATCGTTAAAGACGCGGCGGCTCCGGAGCGATCTCGAAATTCAATTGCGCCGGTAAGAAGATCGTCGCCCGGATTGGTGAGGACCAGTTGCGTTGTCCACCCGGAACCGTCAGCGAAGTGAGGGATGATAACAGCAGCCTGGGAAAGCGTACTTCCGAGGTCGATGACAGGCAGCGTCGTCATCAAAAACTCCCCGCGCTCGTTAAGGAAGCCGCGAAGGGCGATTGCCGCTACGGGCACAGACGATGTGAATGTCAGCGATCCGTGAAGCGAATTGCCGCCGTTAAATGGCGCTTCGTTCAAGAAGGAGGCAATCCGCTCGTTTGCCCCAATCGTCGTGGTGCCGACGCCGGAGTTGTTTCCGTTTGCGTCCGAAAAGTAGAAGGACAGTTTCGCGGGCTGATTATTGGGATTGGCGATCGCCAATCCCGTATTCAAATTCCGGCTTACCTCGGTATAAATCCGGCCCGAGCGGAGCGTGGGCGCTGCGGGGACCCCGGCTTCCGTCACCAGGACTCCGTTTTGCCGAAGCCCGAACACCGCGAATCCCGCCGGTACGGAACTCGCGCCGGATTCAACTCGTCCATACCCGACATCTATCCAGGGCCCCGGGGAGCCGGAGCTCAGCAACGACAGTCCGCCTCCGGCAGGGACCGCAAACGGAGTGGGTTGTGCCGGGAGCGGGTTGCTGCCTGGAGTTATTGTCAGCGACAACGTTCTCGATGCACCTTCCGCGCCGGCGTCGTAAACGTTTATGACGATGCGACTCCATCCTGCCGTTGCGGGTGTACCGGATAGGACTCCCGTATTGGAATCGAGCGTGAGTCCGGCGGGCAGGGTTCCGTTGCTCCACAAATAAGGTTTCGGTCCGCCCTCAACGATCAATTGAACGCGATAGGGCGTGTTCCGCGTTCCCACCGGCAACGAACTCGTTTTAATAGCCGGACGGTAGCTGCCGTTTCCGGTGGGGCCGAGAGTGTAGAAGTAGTCAATCCATACCCACGCCCCGCTGGACAACGAGTTATGAGTCCCGGTGGGTTCCACGGAAAACGTGTGGCTTGTATTGGCAAGGCCTGTCGCCGTGTACATGGGAGTAGTGAAGGTATCTGCGGGGTCGTAGGTGTCGATCGTTGCGACGTAAATGCCATCGACGTAGACGTTCGCCATTCCCGAGTAGGAGTCTTTCACTCCCATCCAGGTGACCTCCGTGCCGGTGAACGCGAACGTTGCCACGGATCCCGGAGTCGTTGCCAGCACGGCGCCGTTGTAGGTATACCCGTTCTTGTTTGGATACCACGCGCCCTGGTAAGCGACGGGACTCTCGTTCTCCTGTGTCACGGTGTATACGGGAATGCTCAAATCCTGTTCAGCAGTCTGAAACGCGGAGTCTGTGACCCTTGCCCTGAAATTGCTGATTCCGGAAGAGGTGGGTGTGCCTGAGATTGCACCGATGGACGATCCGCTTTGTTGAAAAAGTCTCAGTCCCGCAGGCAGCGATCCTCCGACAATCGACCACGTATAAGGTGGTGTGCCGCCTCGGGCGAACAGTCCGCCGCTGTAGGGCCCGCCGACCGTGCCGTCGCTGATTTGGGTGAGCGGATCAAAAGCGAGCGGCTGACCTTGAGTGAAACCGGGGCTGCTGTGGGTCAGGAGGAATAATGCGATCGCGGTGGCACAACTCCACAATGCAGTCGTAGATGTGCGGGACATCGGCGCGCCTCCGAAGCAGGTTCTCCTTGCCGATGCATGTGACGGTCCAACTGTTGCGCGCCGGCGGGGAAGCGCATTATGGTTGTGGTTTCTGCGACTTGTATTCGACGTGGACTTGGCGGCAGCGAGGCTCGTCGATTTACCCTTAAGCAAGCTGTCGAATTCTGGATCATTCGAAATGAAGATTCTTTTTCTGCACGGGTGGCAGTCCGTTCCCGGTGGCGTGAAGCCGACGTTCCTGATCGAAAGTGGCCATACCGTCATCAATCCCAGGTTGCCTGACGAGGATTTTCCCGAGGCGGTGCGGATCGCCCAGGCGGAGTTCGACCGGCATCAACCCGGGGCGGTAGTGGGGGCGAGCCGCGGTGGCGCGGTCGCGATGGCAATCGATAGTGGTGACGCGAAAGTCGTTCTCATGTGCCCGGCGTGGCGCAAGTTTGGCAACATGAGGACGGCGAAGCAGGGCACCACGATACTCCACAGCCGCTGCGATGACGTGGTTGCGTTTGTGGATTCCGAGGCGTTGATTCGCAACAGCGGATTACCCCGGGAAGCGCTGGTTGAAGTTGGCGGGGATCACCGGCTTGCGGATCCCGAGTCGCTGAAGGCGATGCTTAAGGCTTGTGAAGGGGCTTAGCGTGCTTGCAGCAAGCTCCCTGCAAGCACCCTGATTCCTTTATTTCCCCGGTTCGATTTTCAGAATCGCTCCGGCTGTTTCATCCGTTGCCAGATAGATCAGTCCGTCAGGCCCCTGGCGCACGTCGCGAAGCCGCTGATTGATTTCGGTCGTCAGCATGCGCTCCTGGCTGAGAACTTTTCCCTTCTTGTCGAACTTCGCCAGAACCAGCGACTTTGTCATCGAGGCCATCAGCATGGCGTCTTTCCATTCCGGGAACTTCTTCCCGTTATAGAAAATCAGATTGCCGGGATTGATCGACGGCTCCCAATGCAGCACGGGATCCTGGTAACCGGGAACGGCGTTGGCGCCGAGTTTGACCGCCTCTCCGTTGTAGTGCTGCCCATTCGTGATCAGAATCCAGCCGTAGTTCTTACCCTTTTGAATCCGATTCACTTCGTCACCGCCGCGCGGCCCGAACTCGGTTTCCCACAGATCGCCGGTTTGCGGATGGATTGTCAGCCCGAGAGGATTGCGATGCCCTAGCGTGTAGATCTCCGGGCGGTATCCTTCCTTTCCAACAAAGGGATTGTCCTTCGGAATCGATCCGTCATCCTTCAGTCGAAGGATCTTGCCGATATCCGTAGATGGATCCTGAGCCATTTCGCCGTAGTTGCGGTCTCCACTCGTCACGTACAGGAAGCCGGATTTGTCGAATGCCAGACGTGTCCCAAGGCTTGCATCGAGAGGGCCCTGCCCACAGCAACGAGCCGGTCCGCCACGGCCTCCATAGTAGGGTTGGGCCAGGAAGATGTCCTTCACATCGGAAAGTTCCTTGCCGTCCCACTTCGCGCGCATCACGGCGAGCGTGGACCTTGTAGGGTCGTCCTCGGCGGGCTTGGCGTAGGCCAGATAAATGTAGTGGTTGCTCGAGAACTTGGGATGGATCGCGATATCGTGCAAGCCGTTAAGGCTTACCTCGCGGATCTTCGGCAAGCCCGCTACCGGCGTGGGGTCCAGGACGCCATTGCGGATGACGCGCAGCCTCCCCCCTCGCTCGGTGACGAGCATGCTGCCATCCGGAAGGAACACCATGCCCCAGGGATGATCGAGTCCCTTCGTGAGGACGCTGATGTGCATCTTCACGCCGCCGGCGGAGACGTCCCAGGGGCCGTCGCCAAAAACAAAGGCAGGTCCTCTGGCGCCGCCACGCCCGGCGCCTCCGCCTGCTCCACGGCCTGCTCGGCCGGCTGCCCCCGCGTCAGGTGCGGGCGCCGCGCCCGGCACGGGAGGTATTTGTCCGGCAGCCGGCGTTTGTGGCGCCTGCGGCTGCGCAGCTTTCAGTTCGACGAGCGAAATCAGGAGCAGGGCGAAGGCCGCGGATAACACGATCGCGAAAATCGGTTTCTTCGAAAAAGGATTCATGGCGTCCTCCCTGCGGCTTGTTGCTTTGATCTCTACTTGGCCCTGCCTTTGTAGCCTTGCGCGATCATCGGAATCGCGAAGATCTCAACGTATTGCTGATTGTTTGCCACGGCGTAAAGCGTTTTCTTATTCTTGCCGCCGAATGCAGCCGTGATCAAATTCAACGGCGCCGGAATCTCTCCCAGCAGCTTGCCGTCGGAACCCAGCACCTGCACACCATAACCGCCTGTGACATAAACTCGGCCCTGGCCGTCGATTGTCATGCCGTCGTTGCCGACGGTCGCAAACGCGCGTTCATTGGTGAGCGAGCCATCAGGCTGGACATCGAAAGCCACGACGCCGACGTGGGCGCTGGGGCCCGGCGGGGCAGGCGCGGCATTACCCCGACCTCCGCCACCTCCGCCCGCCGCGGGCGCTGCAGGCGCTGGAGCGGGAGTCAGTCTGCCTGAGACGTAAAGCGTCTTCTCGTCCGCACTCAAGATCAGTCCGTTCACGCTGTTCAGCATGCCGTACTTGGTGACGACGCCTTTGGGATTGGCGTAATAGAGTCCGCCCATCGTGAAATAGACTCCGCCTTTGCTATCCGCGGTGAGGTCATTCGTTCCGCTGCCCGTGCACTCGAACGGTTCGCCGTTATACATGTTGGCGAGGGTCTGCCGCTTCGGTTTAAGTTGCAGGATGCCTGTGGGCAATCCGCGTTCGATCACGAACAGGGCTCCCTTCTTGTTCATCGAGAGTGCCCCACCGGTGTTCGTCCCCATGTAAGGGAATGTGGCTTTGTTGTTCTTGTCGAGTTGCAGGACCTTGCTGTCGGTGTTTTGCGCGGCCATGATGCCGTCGTTCGTAGCGATGATGCCGTCGGCATTGTTGCCTCTGCCGGTCCACACCACCTTCCATTCCTGGCCCGCCGCAATGACGCCGGGGATTTCCATCACCTTGACGTCACGATGGATTGGAGCCGCCGGCGGTGCTGCACCCGCTGCACCTCCTCGTCCGCCACCCGCACCGCCGCCACGCGGCTGGGGCGGATTCTTGCACTTGCTGTTCACAAAGTCGCGATATCGCGCATCGTTCGCAGACTGAACTCCAGGTCCCTGTTGCGGCGGTGCAGCCGCCGCCGCCGGAGGCACCGGAACCTGCGTTGGAGCCTGACCCTGGCCCACAATGACGGCTGCACCGAAGCAACCGGCAGCCGCTATCAGCAATCCACTCGCTTTCATAAGAACTCTCCTTATTGATTCCATCCCACCCATTAACCCGGAGAGGATACGTCTGTTTTCTGATTCTTGGCAGCAGATTTGCCAGTACATGAGGGGGACTCGCGGCGGCGCTGTTTTTCGCTGCCGTAGTGGTTCTTCAATACCACTCTCATGCCCAGAGCTATCCATCATGCGTCTCCTCCGGATCCGGCGAGGAAGAACGTCCGCACGATCGCGCGGCTTGAACAGGCGATGCTGCATCACCGATCGGCGGCGGCGCGAATCAGCGACGCGGTTTGCCGGGCGGCGGGATCGGGGACGTTCATCGTCCTTCACATCCTGTGGTTCGCCGGCTGGCTGTTGCTCAACACCGGAGCGATACCGGGGCTCCATCCGTTTGATCCGTTTCCATTCACCTTCCTCACGATGGTTGTCTCCCTTGAGGCGATCTTTCTATCGATCTTCGTTTTGATCAGCCAAAACCACATGGCGCACCTCGCGGACCGGCGCGCTCATCTGGATCTGCAAATCAACCTGCTCGCCGAGCAGGAAAACACCATCATGCTGCGCATGCTGCGGCGCCTTTGCGAAAAGCAGGGAATTCGCCACGATGAGGATGGTGATGAAGGGGAGTCGCTGTTTGCGAAGACGGATCTTGAAGCGTTGATGAAGGATCTGGAAGAACACCTTCCGGACGAGTAAGCAGGGTTGATCGGAATCGGAAAACGAAGAGCGGAATCGGAGACCTAAGGACGCTGCGCGTCATGCCTTCCTGGGCAAAGTTGCGCAGCTCCCTTAGATTTCCGGTTCGCGATTGGCTGTTAATTAGCCGGCGGTCTCTTAAACAATCCAAACATCACGGCTTTGCCGCGAACGTGTCCCTGCATGGCAGCGAACACCTTCTCGCGGGTTTGCAACTCATCGTTCGGGTTGGCCGTGGCGGTCGCCGCGACAGGGCTGGAGACAGCCGGAATCGTGTCCAACTTGATGTCGAGAGCATAAATCTCGAAGGTGTAGTGGTGATAGGGGCCGTTGGCAGGAGCGCCCGGTCCTCTATATGTAGATCCTGACGCGCTGATCTGGCGACTGCCATCCGGGAGTTGTGCGCCCATCGGCACATTTTCCGGCAAGCCCGTCAATGTTGCGGGCATGTTCCACATCAGCCAATGCACCTGGTCGCCGGTGGTGTTGTTCTTGGAGACATCGGGATCATGGAAGTGCAGCACCAGGCTTTGCGTGCCTGCGGGAACATTCGTCCAGCTCAGCTGCGGTGAAACCGGCATCGGAACGGCCTGCGTGTATTTGTTGGGGATGACCGCGCCGTCCATCCAGCCATTCGTGGTCAGTGTCATGGGGGCCGCTGCTGCGGCCGGCGCGCCCGCCCCGCCTCGCGGAGGCGCCTGTTGAGCGGTGTAAATTGCTGCGGTCAGAACCAGGGCTACAACGGTGAGCGAAATCTTTGCTTTCATTCAGGAAACCTCCGTTTGAGAGGACGGATCATAGCAAAAAATGCGGGTCAGACTACTCGTTCCCCAATTTCCAGCCCCAGAAATTGGGGAACGAGTAGTCTGACCCGCATTTTTTGCTCCCGTGGCGGGGAATTGGGTAACTTTTTGGGGTTTAATTCGTACCACGACCTAGTGAAACATATCCTTTATTTTCTATTGACTAACCCTTCTCTACGCGATAATTCCTAGTGCGCTGTATATGGGAGGTTGGATGAATTCTCGCTCGTTTGTTGCTGCCTGCCTGATGCTGGCCACCCTACCGGTTTCGGGGATAGCTGCGGGGGAGGCGGATGCCCCTCTGGCAACTGCCGCCATGAATCGCGATATTTCTCAGGTTCGTGCGCTCCTCGCCAAGAAAGTGGACGTCAATGAGACCGGGCCCGATGGAACAACCGCGCTGGAGTGGGTTGTTCGCATCGACGATGTCGATACGGCGAAGCTGCTGCTGGCAGCCGGCGCTGACCCGAAGAAGGCAAATCGGATTGGGATGACTCCGATCGTCCTGGCCGCCGCCAATGGCAACGCGGCGATGCTGACCGTCCTGCTGGGTGCCGGCGTCGATGCGAATGCCATGGATCAGAACAGCGAACCCGTTTCGTGGGCCGCGATTCGCAGCGGCAATGTAGAAGCGCTTCGGGTGCTGCTTGATCGCGGCGCGAAAGTTGAGTTCAAGGACAACACGCAGCAAACCAGTCTCATGCTGGCCGTACGCGAGAATCAGCCCGACATGGTTCGCCTGTTGATTTCAAAGGGCGCCGATGTCAATTCCGTAACCCGCACCGGGGCCACCCCCAACTGGGTCTTGCCGAACTCCGTTGCCGGCTTCGGCTTCGGGAAGGGCATTATCCGCGGCGGCTTGCCGGCCGATCGCGGCTCGCGCTATCTGACGCCGGGCGGATTGACGCCGCTGCATTATGCCGCTCGGGATGGACGGCTGGAAGTGGCGCGCATTCTGGTCTCCAATGGCGCCAATATCGAAAAGCGCGATCCCAACGACATCACGCCTCTCCTGATGGCGATCTCCAACAATCAGATCGACGTGGCGAAGTTCCTTATCGAACGCGGGGCCCAGGTCAATGTTGTGGATTGGTACGGGCGCAGCCCGATCTGGCAGGCCGTGGAAGTCCGTAACATGGACGTCGATAACTCCACCTTCAAGAATGGCGTCGATCGCGAACCGGTTCTCGAATTGATCAAGCTTCTTCTCGACAAGGGCGCAGATCCCAACGTTCGCACGGCGGAGGCCCCGCCGATCCGCCGCTTCATTCTGCCGACCACGGGCACTCTCGAGTGGGTGGATTTTGTGGGAATGACGCCGTTCCTGTTTGCGGCACGCGCCGGTGACGTCACCGTGATGAAGATGCTGCTGGAGCACGGCGCCAATCCCAAGATTCCCACGTTTAACGGAACCACTCCATTGATGGCGGCGGCCGGTATGAACTGGACCTTCGCGCAGACATACGATGAAGGCACCGAGCAACTACTCGAAGCCGTGAAGCTGACCTATGAACTCGGCAACAGCGTGAACGATGTGAATTCGATGGGATTGACGGCGCTTCACGCGGCGGCCAATCGCCCGGGATCCGACCCGATCATTCAATGGCTCGTGGACCACGGCGCCAGGATGGACGTTCAAGACAAGGAAGGCCGCACTCCCATGACCTGGGCCGAAGGCGTTTTCCTGGCAACACACCCCGGAGTGCCGAAACCATCGGCAATGGCTCTGCTCAAGAAACTGATGGAAGAGAAGAAGTAGATGAAGAAGTACGCCCTGTTTGTTCCACTGACTCTCGCGGTATTGCTCATTGGAAATGCTCAAACGCCCGCGCCCCAAGCCGGGGCGCAGGCGGTGCTCAAGGAATACTGCGTCACCTGCCATAGCGATAAGGCCAAGACGGGTGGCCTGACATTGGAATCGCTCGATATCGCGCGCGTTGGCGCCAACGCCCAGACGTGGGAAAAGGTTGTGCGCAAGGTGCGCAGCGGAACGATGCCGCCCAGCGGCGCAAAGCGGCCGGCACGGACAGCTCTCGACTCCTTCGCGGCCGACCTGGAAACTCGGTTGGATCGTGCGGCCGCAGCCTCGCCGAATCCGGGAGCTGTCGGTTTGCACCGTCTTAACCGTACCGAATACGCCAACGCGATTCATGATCTGCTCTCCCTCGAGGTGGACGTCACGACGATGTTGCCGTCCGACGATTCCAACGAGGGCTTTGACAATATTGCCGCCGCACTCAGCGTTTCGCCGACGTTGATCCAGGGTTATGTGTCGGCGGCGCTTAAGATCAGCCGCCTGGCCGTCGGTGACCGAACGCTCGCTCCCAACCAGGTGACGTATCAGGGGCCTACGGGGCTCAATCAGGATCGCCATTTTGAAGGACTTCCGCTGGGCACCCGCGGCGGCATGATCGTGAAACATACGTTCCCCCTCGATGCCGAATATCAGATTGCCGCTGGTGGCGGACGGGGCGGTGCCGGTGGCACCGACATGACGATCGACGGCCAGCCCGTCCAGGTGGCGCGTGGTGGCCGCCTTCAAGTAAAGGCGGGGCCGCATACGATTGCCGTTGCCGTGGTGGATGGCCGCCGCGCAGGCGGCATCGATGATCAGTACTCCGACCACCGCAACAACTCGCAGTTCGCGGTTGGGGGCGGCGTGGGAAACATCACGATTACCGGCCCCTACAATTCGAGTGGAGCAGGCGACACGCCCAGCCGTCGAAGAATCATGGTCTGTACTCCGCAGAGCCCTGCCGACGAGGCGTCGTGTGCCCGAAAAATCGTGTCCAACCTCGCACGCCGCGCGTTTCGTAGAAACCTGGTCGACGATGCTGAAGTCGATGGTTTGATGGCGTTCTACGAACGTGGCCGGAAGGAAGGCGACTTTGAGACAGGCATCCAGCAGGCGGTCGCTCGCATCCTGATCGCGCCACGCTTCATCTTCCGCATGGAAGACGAGCCGGCAAACGTCAAAGAGGGCGCCATCTATAAAGTCGATGACCTCGCACTCGCTTCGCGGCTGTCGTTTTTCCTTTGGAGCACCATGCCGGATGATGAACTGCTCGACATTGCTGCCAAAGGCAAATTGAAGGATCCGGTCGTCCTGGACCAGCAGGTTCGCCGCATGCTCAAGGATCCGAAATCCGAAGCCCTGGTGAAGAACTTCGCCGGGCAGTGGCTCTATCTGCGTGAACTCGCCGGCGTCACTCCCGACACCAAGGACTTCGACGACAATCTGCGCCAGGCCTACCGCAAAGAAACCGAAATGCTTTTCGACAACATCGTGCGCGAGGACAAGAGCATTCTCACGATACTCGATGCCGACTATACGTTCGTGAACGAACGGCTGGCGAAGGCTTACGGCATTCCGGGCATCCGGGGCGACTACTTCCGGAGGATCCCGCTGGCGGCGGACAGTCCGCGCCGCGGGCTGCTCGGGCAGGGCAGCTTCCTGACAATCACTTCGATTGCCAGCAGAACGTCCCCGGTGATGCGCGGCAAATGGGTGCTGCAGAATCTGCTTGGAGCGCCGCCACCGAATCCGCCTGCGGGTGTTGAGGTGAATCTCGATCCGGACCCGAAGGCGAAGAAACCGAATTCGCTCCGCGAGCGGCTGGAACTGCACCGGACGCAGCCGGTATGCGCGTCCTGCCACAAGATCATGGATCCGATTGGCTTCTCGCTGGAGAACTTCGACCTGATCGGAAAGTGGCGCGATGCCGACGGTGGTGTGCCGATCAACTCCAGCGGCGTCCTTGTGGACGGCACGCCGGTGTCCAGCGTCGCCGACCTTCGGAAGGCCGTGCTGAGCCGCTCGGATACGTTCATCACCACAACAACGGAAAGGTTGATGACTTACGCGCTCGGACGCGCGGTGGAATACACCGACATGCCGACGGTTCGCACCATCGTGCGTGACGCAGCCAAGAACAAGAACAGTTTTTCGTCACTGGTACTCGGTATCGTCAAGAGTTCGCCGTTTCAAACCAAAATCAAGAAGACCGCTGAAAAGGGATAAACACAAATGGCATTCATCACGAAGAAGCACCTGTCGCGACGCACGTTCCTGAAAGGGGCCGGCGTTGCCATGTCCCTGCCGTTGCTCGAGTCCATGGTTCCCGCAGCCACGCCGCTGGCCCAGAGTGCGGCCGCCGCGCGCACGCGGTTCATGGCGATGTATGTGCCCCACGGCGCCACGATGTACAAATGGACGCCAGAAAAGGACGGCACCGACTTCCAGTTCTCCGAGATTCTCCAGCCGCTGGAGCCTTTCCGAAAGTATGTGAATATCGTCAGCGATATGGCCCATCCGTCTGCCTACGGCAGCGGTTCCGCCACGGCGAATCACAATCGTTCGGCCGCTTCGTTCCTCACGGGTGCGCACGCCATTGAAGGCCCGATCGCCAAACTCGGTGTCTCCATGGATCAGGTGGCCGCGCAGAAGATCGGCCAGGATACCCCGTTGCCTTCGATTGAAATGGCTATCGAAGGATCGACGCTGAGCTGCGACGGTTTGAGCTGCGCCTATCGGAACACGATTTCCTGGCAGAATCCGTCCTCTCCGCTGCCGATGCAGAACAGCCCGCAGGTGGTTTTCGAGCGCCTGTTTGGCGACGGCACCACCGACAAGGAACGAAAATCGCGCCGTGAGCAATCAATCAGCCTCCTGGATTCCGTGCTGGGCGAAGTCGGCGCCGTAAAGAAGACGCTGCCTGCCGCGGACAAGAATCGGCTCGACCAATACCTGAGCGATGTTCGCGAAATCGAACGGCGCATCCAGAAAGCAAACCAGCAACTTTCGGCGGATCTGAAGCTGCCTCCCGCCCCCGTCGGCATCCCGGCGGATTTTGAAACCCATATCAAGCTGCTGTTCGATCTCCAGGTGCTGGCATGGCAGGCCGATATCACCCGCGTGGCCACCCTGCTCATGGCGAAGGAACTCAGCGGCGCGACCTATCCGAACAGCACGGTTCGCGATGCGTTTCACACCTTGTCGCACCACTCCAATCAGCGCGAAAACATGGATCGCTTTGCCGTGTTGAACCGGTACCATGTCAGCATTTACACCTACCTGCTCGAAAAACTGAAGGCCACCCCCGACGGTGACGGCAATCTGCTGGATCATTCCATCCTGCTGTACGGCAGCGCCATGGGTGACGGCAACCAGCACAACCACGAACCGTTGCCCCTGCTCGTTGTCGGTGGCGGATCTGGGAAGTTGAAGGGCGGACGTCATCTCAGGAATACGCCGAAGACGACTATGTCGAATCTCTTGCTTGCATTGCTCGACAAGCTCGATGTTCGCGTCGATTCCTTCGGTGACAGCACGGGGATGATGGCCCTGTAAAAAGACCCGGAAATCGGAAACGGAAAACGAAAATCGGAAACCCAGGGTGCTTCGCGCCATCAGGTTTCCGATTTTCAGTTTCCGCTTGCCGTTTCAGGCACCCTCGCTTTACCCGCGAAGTTTTTTCCACCACGACTGCGACTGATACTCCGTATGGCTGAGGCATGCGATAAGCGTGCTTTGCAGCATCGGGAAGTCCGGCGGCTTTGTAACAAAGTCAAAGGCGCCAAGTTTGATCGCCTGCTTCGCGATCTCGCCATCCGCGAGTCCGCTCAGCATAATCACGCCGGTTCGCGGATTGCGTTTCTGGATTTCGCGAAGCAGTTCCATCCCGCCTATTCCCGGCAGCCGAAGATCGAGCAGGACTGCGCCGAGGCCCGGGTGCTGTTCCACCAACTCGAGCGCTCTATCTCCGTTTGCAGCGCTTAACGGAGCATATCCCCACATCTGGAGCATTCTTGAAAACAGGGAAAGGAACTCCGGCTCGTCGTCGATGACGAGCACCTCGGGTTTGTCGGATGGGGCGGCTGGATCGCCGGGATCGACGGAAGTGTCCATGACTTTGCCCGTAGGATACGTTGGAGGCGGATGAAACACTATGGATAGTTGGCGCTGCTTGCTGAGCAGTCGCCCACGATTTGTGTGGTGCTATGATGATCGGCTCGTGACCGCACCTCGGCAACACCGGACCGAACTCGTGGTACTGCTTGGCGCCGTAACCGCCTTCGCTCCTCTATCCATCGATATGTATCTGCCCGCGTTGCCGGCGCTCGGCCTGGAGTTCGGCGCATCTCCCGGACATGTTCAGCTTTCCGTTGCGTCTTTCTTTCTCGGGCTGGCCGTCGGGCAAGGGTTTTACGGGCCTCTCAGCGACCGGTTCGGCCGAACTCCCCCGCTTTACGTCGGCCTTTCTTTGTTTGTCCTCGCTTCAATCGGCTGCGCACTCTCGCCGTCGATGGATTTCCTGATCGCCGTGCGATTTTTTCAGGCATTGGGGGCATGTTCGGGACAAGTCATCGCTCGGGCGATCGTGCGCGATCTGTTTGAGGCACGCGAAGCCGTGCAGGTGTTCTCCCTGCTGGTGCTGGTGATGGGAGTTTCTCCGGTCCTGGCACCCCTTGCGGGAGGGCAGATCCTGCGTTTCTTCGAATGGCGCGCAATCTTCTGGGCAATGGCGCTGCTGGGCGCCGCCGGCCTTGCCGGAAGCCTGATTCGGTTGCGCGAAACTCACGTCAAGAAACGCCACCCGCTCGTCCTGTCTAACGTGCTCTCGGTTTACGGGCAACTCCTTCGCGACCGCGTGTTCGTCGGCTATGTGGTGACCGGAGGAATGGCGATGGCGGGCATGTTCGCCTACATCGTCGGATCCCCGTATGTTTTCATCGAGCACTTCCATGTCACAACGGCGCAATTCGGATTCGTTTTCGGCATCAATGCGCTTGGCCTGGTTCTGGCGGCGCAACTGAATGCCCGGTTGGTGCGCCGTTTTAGCAGCGATGCGATTATTCGCAAGGTACTCATCGTTCAGGTGATCACCGGGCTGGTGCTGTTTGCCGGATCACTGAGCGGGGTTCTTCAACTTTATGGCGTGGCGGCATTGATTTTTGTCTACGTGTCCTCCGTTGGATGCCTGTTTCCAAACATCACGGCAATGGCGATGGCGCCGCATGGGGCAAGGGCGGGCAGCGCCTCGGCGTTGATCGGTGTGCTGCAGTTCGCTCTCGCTGCCGCCTCAGCGTCGCTTATCGGCGCTGCAAATAGTGGCGACGTGTTGCCGATGGCATCGTTGATCGGAGTCTGCGCAGTCGCGGCCGCAGTGATCTATACGCTGATGGTGAGGGGCGCGCAGGAGAAAGGAATGGGCGCCTTGAAAGCTGAAATCGGAGAATGAAAGGCGAAGATCCAGGCAGTGTTTCGCGGCAGGAGGGACTAAAACCGCGAAGCTGCCTTCGATTTCCGGCCTTCCTTTTTTGCGATGTCCGATCGCCCTGCCGGGACCTGATGTGTCTGTCCACCTCCGCAAGCTGTTGTTGCGGAGGTGAACCATGCGCTCTGGCGTTATCTGGGTCTAAGGATTAAATACGGATCGATTGTCGTCGGCTCAGTACCCATTCAAACAGCGTTCGCGAAACGAATACAGAGGTAAACAGGTTGGACAGGAGTCCAATTGCGAGTGTTACTGCAAAACCTCGCACTGAGCCCGTTCCGAACATGAAAAGGATGGCGGCGGATATCATAGCCGCGAGGTGCGTGTCGATAAGGGTTCGAAACACGCGTTGAAAGCCCGCAGCCACTGCAGAGGATGCGGGCTTTCCCGCTTTTAGCTCTTCTCTTATACGTTCGAATACGAGAACGTTGGAGTCAATCCCCACGCCAATCGTCAGGACGATGCCGGCGATGCCCGGAACGGTCAGCACGGCCTGAACTGTTGCCATCATTGCCAACAGCAGAAGAAGGTTGAGCAGCATTGCGCAGGCGGCGTTGACGCCTGCCGTCCTGTAGTAGGCGATCATGAATGTGGTGACGGCTCCTATCGCTGCGCCCGATGCGGCGATGCCTGCCTTGATGGAGTCGGACCCCAGGCTGGGCCCCACCACTCCCTCCGCCATGTATTCGGTCCGCGCCGGTAACGCGCCAGATCTCAGGACGAGGACAAGGTCCCGCGCCTGTTCCCGGGAAAAACCTTTGGGCCCGCCTTCGAGGATCCCCTCTCCCGCAATCCTGGACTGTATTTCCGCAACGGATTGAACGATTCCGTCGAGAACAATCGCAAGGCCGCGGCCGACATTCTTCTCTGTCACATCGGCGAATCGTTTCGCCGCCTCGGCAGTCAGGGTGAATCCGACCGCGGGGCGGCCCAGGCGATCCGTTGATATCTTTGCATCTTTCAGGTCCAGGCCCGAAACCGAGGCGTGGCGCCGAACGACGTAATATCCGGAAACCTGGTCCCCGTCAGGTTCACGAAGGACCTCGAAGTCGGCCGGGAGGGTTCCCCCGAAAGACGCCGAGGCGGCCGCCGCACTTTCGAACGGGCCGCGTTCGACCAGCCTGAGTTCCAGTACCGCTGTAGCCTGCAGGAGTTGTTTGACCCGAGCTGTGTCGTTATCGCCTGGAACCTGAATATGAACCGTGTAGTCGGTCGGTCTTCCGGATCGCTGAATCGTTGTTTCACCCACACCCGTGCCGTTAAGCCGATTTTCGAGCACACGAATTGTCTGAACCGTCGCGGCCTCCCGGATCTCCCGCTCACGCGCCGTCGGCACCGGCTTTCCCTCTTTTATAGAGGTTGCCTTGACCGCATCGTCGGTCAGCACCCTGAGATCGATTTGTACGCCGCCCCGAAGGTCAAGACCCAGGCGGAGACCCTGGCTTGCAATCGCATAGAAGGAAGCGGCAGTGACGAGACAAAGGACAAGCAAACGCGTCAGGACTCTCTTATGCATGATTTCCTCGCTTCAAACGTTGATTTGTTCAGAAAGGACAGGACGTCTGCAGACGAGGCGGACTAAACGCGCAGGACGCTCGAGGCCGCAAGAGGGGCCAGAAGGGAAATGGATTCCCGTGGAACGGTGTGGGCTCCGACAGCTTTAGGCCCACCTGTCACGCTCAGTAACAGCGGCGCGACGGCGGGTGCCGGAGTGGACTCCAGTACCGTTGTGGCGGCAACCGCCGGTGGAAGTTCGAGGCGGTCGAGTTGTTCGTTGTGGGGCTGCGCTTTGTGAGCGCCAGAGCCACAGACAACAAGAACCAGCAGTGTGGCGAGGCAAATAAATGTCAGCAGCCGGGGCATTGGCTTGATTATACAGCGCGCCGCGGGCGGGTCATCATGGTGATCAGGCCTCCGACTATCGGGAACACGGCGAGAGCGATCAGTGCCCAGGTGAAGCTGTTTGTCCGTGTGCGCACCCAGCCCACCATGTACGGTCCGAGGAAGCCTGCGAGATTGCCGACGGAGTTGATCAGGGCAATTCCTGCGGCGGCTCCGGTTCCCGCGAGAGACTCGGAAGACATTGCCCAGAACGGGCCAAGCGTTCCCCAGATGCCGGCGGCCGCCAGCGCGAGCGCTCCGAGTTCCACGGCTGGACTACCTGCCATACCCGCAGCCATGAGCCCGAGTCCGCCGACGAAGGCGGCGAGGGTGACATGCCATCGGCGCTCCTTGGTCAGATCCGAGTTTCGGGAAACAACGACCATGCCTATCGTTGCTCCCACCCAGGGCAGGGCGGAAAGACATGCTACGGCAAGGTCGCTCAACCCCGAGAACGCTTTGACGATCTGGGGCAGCCAGAAGGTGACGCCGTAGAAGCTCATGATGATGCCGAAGTAAATTGCCGCGAAAGTCCACACACGGCCGCTGCCCATGGCGGCTCCCATCGAGTGCTGGCCATGCGAGGCGGTTTCCAGCCGTTCGCGTTCAAGGCGCTCCGTGATCCACTTCTTTTCCTGCGGATCCAGCCATTGGGCTTTGCTGGGGTTGTCGGGCAGATAGAAGAACGTGATGAGGCCCAGCACGATCGAGGGAATCCCTTCGATCAGAAACAACCATTGCCATCCCCCGAGGCCGCCACGTCCATTCAAGTTCAGCAGAAGGCCTGAGATCGGACTTCCGATGACGCCGGCAACTGCGGTTGCCGTCATGAATCGGCCTACGGCGCGTCCGCGCGCATTGCGAGGGAACCAGTAGGTCAGATAGAGAATCATCCCTGGAAAGAATCCGGCCTCGGCGACGCCGAGAAGAAAACGGAGGACATAGAACGATGTCGGCCCTTTAACGAGCATCATCGCCGACGAAATGATGCCCCACGTAATCATGATGCGGGCCATCCACAGGCGGGCGCCGACGCGATGCATGATCAGGTTGCTGGGGACTTCAAAGATGAAATAGGCGATGAAAAAGATGCCCGCGCCGAACGAATAGACGGCATCGCTGAAGCCCAGCGCTTTGTTCATCTGGAGCGCGGCAAAACTCACGTTGACTCGATCGAGGTACGCCACGATATACATCAGAAACATGAAGGGAATCAGGCGCAGAGAGATCTTTCTTAATAGAACCGGTTCAGAAATCATGCGAGGGAGTTTGTGCTACGATGAGCGGCGTTTCAAGACCTAAAGGAGGCCGTCAAACATGAAAGCAGCAGTCTGCACGCTGATGGGATGCCTGGCTGTGGCATCTGTAGCCGTAGCCTTTGCGCAGGCTCCCGTCTCGCGTATCACTCCTGAACAAGTGAAATGGAAGCCCGCGGAGCCCGGGAATCTGGGATTCCAGGAAGCCATCATCGAAGGTGATCCGGCGAAGCCCGGTCTTTACATTATCCAGGTGAGGTTCCCTCCAGGAGTGATGAGCAAGCCGCATTTTCACGGCGAATCTCGCTACGCCACAGTAATCAAGGGAACCTGGTACACAGGCGAGGGCGATGTATTTGCTCCGGACAAAACGGTGGCTTTGAAGCCCGGAAGTTTTATGAAGCATCCGGGCGGGACGCATCACTTTGATGGCTCGAAGAACGAGGAAGTGATCGTTCAGTTGATGGGAATCGGGCCGAGTTCGACGACAAGAATGAAGCCTAATGAAGGATTGTTTGGTCCTTCACTCCCCGCGGCGCAGATAAAGAAGTAAGGCTGGAAAAACGGGGCTCGGAAAACAAAAATCGGAAATCCGAATAGCTTCGCAATTTTCTTATAAAGGATATTGCTTCGCTATTCGGATTTCCGATTTTCGTTTTCCGAGCCCCCTGTGTTCCTGCTAGTCGGGGTCCTCGTAGTTATGCAGCCCCTGAGGATACCCATTGATCGCCAGTCGCGTGGCCATGCCCGTGCCGCCAAACGACGCGCGGTGGTATCTGCCCTTCGGCACGTACACGATGTCTCCCTGCTGAGCCGAGAAGAACGGCATGCCTTCAATCAGATAGTCGATCTGGCCTTCCATGACGAACCAAAACTCGGCGTAATCGAGATGGAAGTGGCCCTTGTCCGTGTCGGGAGGGCGAGGAATCCCGCGGCCGCGAATCACATTCGCGAAGCCGCGGTCATCGGTGACGAAGGCTCCGGCTCGGGTCGTTCCGTTAACGACCTGTCCGATGAAGTCGAGGTACGGTTTGTTCTGTTCGGTGTACGCACCCTTGCCTGTGAAACGCACCGGGGTAAACTGCACGCCGGCTACGGGAGCAGGTTTTCCGTCGGACGGATAAAGAATACTCGCTCCTGCCACGGTGACTTCGAAACGCAACGAAGGCTTATCTCCGACCGTTTCCATGCTGTAGGGAACACGGTAAGGGACCTGAACAAGAAATCCCTTGGAAGCAACAAAGGGCTGTTGGCCTTCAATGGTGAAGCGAATCTGGCCATCCTGCACCACCCACCACGCAGGGTTGTCCGCATAGAATCGGGTCGGCGTGCTTTCGCCGGGAGCCATCGAGATGTATTGCGCTTTCAAATGCGCGTCATCGACGATCGTCTGCGTCCAGCTCTGCTTGCCGGCGTTCTGTGCCAGAATTTCGGATAACTTGTAATGAGGTTTGTGTGGTGCGGTGTAGGGGGTGAGTTCCTTCGGCTTTGGCGCCAAGGCTTCGGTCTGCCGCCCCTGTGCCGCAATAAGCGCCGCTGAGGAAAGCGCGACGGCAGCAAGAGCGACAAACGTTGTTAGAGTGCGTCGATGCATTTGGTAATATGCCTCCTTTGAGAGCTGATGGCACACAAGATACAGCAGTACAGGTCAATCTTCAAAAGGTGCGGCATAGCTGTTTTTGCTCTGCTGGTCTTTGTCTGCCCGATCTCGCTGCTGGGGATCGGCCGTACCGTCTACGTTGAGAATAGCGGCAGCCGCGGCGCCTTCCCTCTGGTGGGACCCCGGGGCGCATCCCCGATCATGGTCGATACCGCCGACTGGCCGGGCGTCGTCCGTGCCGTGGGTGATCTTCGCGACGATATCCAGCGGGTTACCAATCTTGTTCCAGCCGTCGTAGGTTCGGACTCGCGTCGAACCGAAACAATGGTGCTGATCGGCACCATCGGCAAAAGCGCGGTGATCGACCAACTGGTCCGTGACCGGAAAATTGATGTCTCCGGCATCCAGGGCAAATGGGAATCCTTTTTCCTCCAGACCGTTGAAAACCCCTTGCCCGGTATCGCGAGCGCGCTGGTTATTGCCGGCAGCGACAAGCGCGGGACGATCTATGGCATCTACGACCTGTCCGAGCAGATCGGCGTTTCTCCCTGGTACTGGTGGGCCGACGTCACGCCCGATCACAAGGACGCGCTCTACGTCAAAGCCGGGGCATACCAGCAAGGTGAGCCCAGCGTCAAATACCGCGGGATTTTCTTCAACGACGAGAAGCCGGACCTCGATTTCTGGGTGCGCGCGAAGTACGGTGAACGGCCCAGCCCGGTAAGTCCGACGGCAACAATCGCAAACTTCAACAGCAAATTCTACGGCCGCGTTTTCGAAGTGATTCTGCGTTTGAAGGGGAACTATCTGTGGCCGGCGATGTGGAACAACGCGTTTGCCGAGGACGATCCCGCCAACCCCGCCCTCGCTGATGAATACGGTGTCGTGATGGGAACTTCTCATCAGGAGCCCATGCTGCGCGCCCAGAAGGAATGGGACTGGCACCAGGGCCGGCAACTGGGCAACTGGAATTTCGCGACGCAGGAAGAGGCCCTCACCGATTTCTGGCGGGACGCAGTCAAGGCGAGGAAGAACTTCGAGAATATCTACACGATCGGACTGCGTGGAGAGAACGACACGGCTATGGTTCAGGGCCAGGCCGAAAGCATCCGGCTGTTGCAGCGCATCGTGGAGATTCAGCGAAGGATGCTTGCCACGGAAGTGAATCCTGATGTGACGAAGGTGCCGCAGGTATGGACGCTGTACAAGGAAGTCCAGCAGTACTACGAGAACGGGCTGCGTGTTCCGGACGACGTCACGCTGCTGTGGGCTGAAGACAACTGGGGCAACGTTCGCCGGCTCCCCACAAAGGAAGAACGCCCTCGCCCGGGGGGCGCCGGCGTTTACTATCACTTCGACTATCACGGCGGCCCGCGCAGCTATCAATGGATCAACACGAGCCCCATCGCCAAGATCTGGGAGCAGATGAGCCTGGCGAAGCAGTATGGCGCCGATCGTATCTGGATCGTCAACGTCGGACACTTTAAGGGCTACGAGTTTCCCACCGAATACTTCCTCGACCTCGCGTGGGACACCAAACGCTGGACCAGCGAGGACATCAACGAGTACACGCGGCTATGGGCGGCTCGCGAGTTCGGCGCGGCATACGCCGCGGATGCGGCCGAAGTTCTGGCGAAGTACAGCAAGTTCAACGGCCGCCGCAAACCGGAGTTGCTCGACGCAAACTCGTACAGCCTGGTGAACTACAACGAGTATGAAACCGTAGTCGCGGACTATAACGCGGTGGTTGCCAAGGCCCAGTCCGTGTACGACAAACTGCCGGCTTCCCGGAAGGATGCCTTTTATCAACTGGCGTTGTTTCCGGCGAAAGCGTCTGCCCAGGTAAACGATCTGTATCTTGCCGCTGCGCGGAATGCGCTATATGCCCAGCAGGGCCGCGCCAGCACCAACGACATGGCCGAGCGCGTGCGCGAATTGTTCAAGGCCGATGGCGACCTGATGACCTACTTCAACAAGTCGTTCGCGGGCGGGAAGTGGGATCACTTCATGGATCAGTCGCACATTGGCTACACGAGTTGGGCGGATCCGCCCCAAAACACGTTGGCGGCGATTCGATTTTCGCAGTTCCAGCCTGCGGCCGAGGCGAAGCTCGGCGTTGCGGTGGAAGGCTCGACCAACGCATGGCCAGGTGCGGAAGGGCAGCCCGTCCTTCCGAAGTTTGATGCGCTGAACCAACAACGGCAGTTCGTGGATGTGTTCAACCGAGGAATGGTGCCTTACGCGTTCACTGCCCAGGCCAGTGCCCCCTGGATTCTGGTAAGCGAGCCGCGCGGCACGGTGGAGAAGGACAAGCGGCTATGGATTACCGTGGATTGGACTCGCGCGCCGAAGGGCAACGCGAGCGGTGAAATCAAAATCACCGGTGCAGGGGCGGAAGTTCTGGTTAAAGTGGATGCGTTCAATCCTGCCGAGGTAACGCGGGCGTCGTTGCAGGGGTTTGCGGAGGGCCAGGGTGTCGTTTCGATCGAGCCTGAACACTTCACGAAGAAGAACGACGCGGGCGTGAACCGCTGGATTCGAATCGAGGATTATGGCCGTACGCTGTCCGGGATGCGCGCCGAAGCCCCCGTTGATGCGGGTGGCCTTGTGCCGGGCAAGGATTCGCCCAGTCTCGAGTATCGAATGTATGTGTTCTCACCCGGTGCGGTAACCGCGAACTTGATCCTTTCTCCGACGCTGAACTTTGTCGCCGGTCGCGGATTGCGCGTGGCGGTTTCCTTCGATGACGAAACGCCCAAGGTGATCGATATCCTCCCGGCGACCTACAACGCGGCGAATGGGAATCGCGACTGGGAGGAATCCGTGCGGAACAATGCGCGCACAGTGAGCAGCACGCATACGATCGCGGGCGCGGGGTATCACACGCTGAAGGTCTGGATGGTGGATCCGGCGGTTGTAGTACAGAAGATCGTCGTCAATACCCCGAGCGCAGCGAAAGCGACGACGTATCTGGGGCCGCCGGAAAGCTTCCATCGCTGACTTTGTTTACGAATTACCTCAGGCTCGAACCGACCTCTCACCACAGAGTCACGGAGGGCACAGAGTGCACACTGAGGGAATCAACTTCTCTGTGCGTCCTCTGTGCCCTCTGTGACTCCGTGGTGAATCCCTGCTCTCGATCGCGTCGTTTGCGCGGTTAGCCCTGATCCAGCGCGTTAAGAATCGCGATGATGATCAGCACCACGATCGACGGCAGGATGATGTAGAAGAAAACCTTCACCCAACTGATCGGGCGATCACCCGCAGTGCTCCCGGTATACCCGTTCACCAACACCTGATAGCTTTTCGCCCCGAGGGTATAGGTCACCAGCCATACCGGGACCAGAATGTGCTTGAAGGTGCGTGCGGCATATTGCGTCTGAACCTGCAGATCGCGGTAGGTATCGCCCGGCACCTGGGCGCCGCACAGCGATTGCATCTCCCCATCCATTTGCTGCCGGTTCCGCTCCGAGGCCTTTCTCAAGTCCACTTGGTACCGTTCGACCGTCCAGCCACGGACAAACGCGGGATCGTAGGGTTTTACGTCCTTTGTGGGAAAGGGCTCCACCTTCGCCAGCAGGTCCATCCGCACGCCAACCGTTCCCGGCACAAGTGCATCGTCGAAGAAATGATCGACCTGGCCGGCACTGGGATACCAGCGCGTATGCTGGACCTGGCGTGTATGCGACTGTCCCTTCGAATCCGTATAGTGTTCGGTCGTGTAGTAATACTGGCCGGACATCGCGGTCCAGTCGGCGTGCGCTTTCGCATCAAAAGTCCAATAGGGCAGATAGATCGCTTTCAGTGTGTCGGTGAGTGCTCCAGACTTCAGCGCGTCCGGTGCGAACCAGCGTGAGCGCACCCAGTTTTTAACGATGTCGCGACAGCGCGGTCCATCCAACTTGACGGGCAGGAGACTTTCCGGGGTAATCGCGTCGCGGGTTTCCTGGTAAGGAACGATGGAAGGCGAGCCGCAGAATTCGCAGCGCTGCGCGACACGTGTGGGTTCGAAAACCGAAATTGCCTGGCAGCTCTGGCACTTTACCTTGACGGTTTCGGTCCCGTAGCCCCGTTTTTCGCTGCTGGTGTCCCCGAGGGCTTTCTCGAGGTCATGCTCGACGATGCCGGCCGCCTCTGCGCCGCCTTTGGGTTGTTCTTTGGGAACGAAACCGCAATAAGGACAGGCCAGCACCTGCTTGCCGGCATTCCATTCCATCTCGCCGCCGCAATCTGGGCAGGGACGCTTACCAAGTGCGGTGACGGAACTCACTCTGCCAGAAACGCGTCGATAGCCGCCTTGGTGATTCGATACTGCGAGCCGATCTTCTTCGCTTTCAATTCGCCTGCGGTGATTGAAGCCATCACGTCCGTTTCAGAGACTCCAAGATATTTGGCCGCCTCGGCCAGGCCCATCAGCTCCGGGGCAGCGGGTGCGGAGCCGCCGGGGGCAGGCGCGGCGACGCCGCTGTCTTTCATCATCTGCTGCGCGATGCCAAAGCCCACGGCCAACTCGGCAGCCGTACCCGCGGCGCCGGCTCCACCTTTGCCGATGCCTTGACCCATCTGGTACTTGACGTAATCGTTGAGGTTGCCGACCACCGACATGCTGGATCGTTTGTCGATCGCTTCCTCGACCTCAGGCGGAACGGAGACGTTCTCGATAATGAAACTGGGGATCTCGATACCGTACTTCGCGGTAACGACGGGATTGATCACCGGCAGCAGGGCATCGCCCAACTCGGAGTAGCGCGAGGCGACATCCAGCGCCGCGATCTTCGCGGTTGCCAGCGAGTCGGTGAAGACGCTCACGAGTCGGGAACGCATGGTGTCCGCGAACTCGTCCACCCGGAAGTTCTGATCTGTGCCCACGACTTCCTTCAGGAACAAGCGCGGTTCGACGACGCGAAAATCATAGGTTCCGAATGCGCGCAGGCGCACTACGCCGAAGTCGGCGTCGCGCATCATCACGGGATTCGCCGTGCCCCATTTGTTCCCTGTGAACAGCCGCGTATTGATGAAATAGACATCGGCCTTGAACGGCGACTCGAATCCATACTTCCAACCTTTGAGAGTGGAGAGCACGGGAATGTTGTCTGTGATGAGGGTGTATTTACCTGGACCGAAGGTATCGCCGAATTGGCCGAGGTAAACAAACTGCGCTGTCTGTGATTCGCGCACGATGAGCTGCGCGCCTCGCTTGATTTCACGATCGCTGTCGGGAAATCGCCAGGAAATGGTGTCTCGAGAATCGTCGTTGAATTCGAGAATCTCGATGAGTTCGCCGCGGATGAAGTCCATTAATCCCATATGCGGACGAATATCACATAAAAAAGGATGCTTTGAAATTGCAAACTGCAAAATGCAAATTGCAGATCCCGGTGAGGCTGCGCGCCTCCGGTAGTAACCAAAGGCTGTGCAGCCAGCCACCGCCGCACTTTGCAATTTGCAAGCACCGCCTTCTCTGTCATAGTCCTGCCCATGAACCCAAGAATCCTTGTCTCCGCCGCATTTCTTTGTGTTCTCCTGGCTGGAACCGCGTCCGCTGCGACTCCCTGCGAAACCCTGACCACGCTGGCGCTTGCCAACGCCAAAGTCACTTCGGCCGTGTCGGTAGGTCCCGGCGCATTTGTCCCGCCGACGCCTGCCCGCGGGGCCAATCCGTACCTGAACCTTCCGGCTTTCTGCCGGGTCGCGGCGACCCTGACACCGAGCAGTGATTCCGATATCAGGATCGAGGTATGGCTCCCCGTTGCCGGATGGAATGGGAAATTTCAGGCCGTCGGTAATGGCGGCTGGGCGGGCTCGATCCCGTACCCTGCCATCGCAACGGCGATGGCGGCCGGCTATGCCGCGGCTGGCACCGATACCGGGCATACGGGAGGCAACGCGGACTTTGCACTGGGACATCCCGAAAAATTGATCGATCTTGGTTATCGATCGATTCATGAAATGACGGTTCAGTCCAAAGTCATTCTCAACGCTTTCTACGGTTCGCCGGCGAAGTACTCGTATTACAACGGCTGCTCTCAGGGCGGCCGGCAAGGACTGGCCGAGGCGCAGCGGTATCCGGACGATTTCAACGGGATCATCGCCGGCGCTTCCGCGATCGATCAGATGCGCATGCACGGCGCGCGAACGGCGCTGAGCCTGGCGGTGAACAAAAGCCCCGACAGCGTCATTCCCCGATCCAAGTACGCGATGATCAACGAGGCTGTTTTGAATGCGTGCGATGACAAAGACGGTTTGAAGGACGGCGTGATTGAGAATCCGGGGCAGTGCAAATTCGACTACAGCAATCTGACCTGCAAGGGCGACGATGCGGCCGATTGTCTGACCAAGGGGCAAGTCGAGTCGGCGAAAGCCATGACGACGCCTGTAAAGGATCCGAAGACGGGCAAGACATTATTCGCCGGGCATCTCATGATGGGCTCGGAACTCGGCTGGAACACTCTTGGCGGACCGCAGCCTCTGGCGCTTTCTCTTTCCGGAATGCAGAATGTCGTTTTCCAGGACAAGAGCTGGACACCTGCTCAAATGGATATCGCGGTCGATATAGAACGCGCCGCGCGTTCCGCTGGCGGGGCGATGGAAACCCATGATCCCAATCTGAAGCCCTTTTTCGACCGGGGAGGCAAGCTGCTGATGTATCACGGCTGGTCGGATCAGCAGGTGACACCGCTGAACAGCGTGACGTATTACGAAGAAGTCGTGAAGACGGTGGGAAAATCGCAGGCGTCGAATTCAATCCGCTTGTTCATGATGCCCGGCGTGAACCACTGCAGCGGAGGGCCGGGCACGGACACCTTCGACAAGGTAAAGGTCATGGAAGAGTGGGTTGAGCAGGGGAAGGCGCCGACGCGCATCGTTGCTTCGCACTCCACCGCGGGCATAGTGGACAAGACGCGACCGCTCTGCGCATATGATCAAATCGCGAAATACAACGGGTCGGGCGATCCGAACGACGCTGCAAATTTCACGTGCAAGTAGCCGGGGGAGAGATGGGCTATCGAGGGATGCTTCTTGTTTTGATCTTGAGCCTGGCGGCCCCTGCGGTTGCCCAGCGGGGCGGCGCGGCCGCCGCACCAGGTGCGCCGGCAGGAGGGCGCGGTGCAGCCCCGCCTATGCCGACGCCGCATTGGCCTGACGGACGGGTGAACCTGAATTCGCCGCCCGGCCAGACCGGGATCTGGGCCGGCAATGGCGGTCGGCTCGCCGTCAATCCAAACAGCTACGAGCCGAACGCCACGCGCAACGCTCCGATTCACATCGACGATGTTCCCATCCAGGATTGGGCCAAGGCATTGACGAACTTCAGGCACCTGAACGTTCTCGCCGACGAACCGCACTCGCGGTGCAAAGCTTCGCCCGGGCCCCGCCAGTTCGTGACGCCCTATGGCATTGAAATCCTCGATGTGCCGGAAGAGAAAAAAATTTTTATTCTGGATGTCGGCGGTCCGCACACCTTTCGCACGATCTACATGGATGGCCGGCCGCATCCTGCGGGCGCCGCTCTCGTCCCGAGTTCTTACGGGCATTCGATCGGCAAGTGGGAAGGGGAAGTACTCGTGATCGACACGGTCGGCGTGAACGAGCGAACATGGATGAATCGCGACGGCATTCCGCACACCGATCGCCTGCACCTTGTGGAGCGTGTATCGCGTCCGGACTTCAATACCCTCAAATACGACGTGATGATCGACGATCCCGGCGCCTTCACCAAACCCTGGAACAGTGGTTGGACGCTGAACTGGTCCGCGGGGCAGGAGATGTTCGAATACGTTTGCCAGGACAACAACCAGGCACCTGAAAACATGGTCGGGAATGAAGGCGTTCTGCGAACGCCCAAGTACATTCCGTAAATTCCGGGACGTTGCCGAATTAGCCCGTTCCTTCATACCAGGAACTTCGCCCTCTTCCGCGCAGGGCGAGGTTTCCGGCTTTCACAAGCTGCCGCAGATGAAGCTTCAGCGTGTTTCGATTTGCCTTGGTGAGCTTCTCCGCATCGGACAGCGTTAACCGGCCATGCTCCCGCGCGAACTGCACGAGCTTCTCATCGAGCGGAGAGAGCGCGGTCATCACGCGCTCGCGCTTCACCTTCTCTTCCAGCGAGTTCTTCTGCTGGACCAGGCATAGCAAAAAGAAGCGGAGCCAGTCGGTCAACTTCGACTCATCCTTGTCCAGCGTGCTTTGCGCGCTGCGCAAGGCACGGTAATACTGCTCGCGATTTTCTTCCACAACGCGCTCGAGCGAACTGTACGGCATGTAGGTGTAACCCGCCCGGAGCAGCATCAGGTTGGTGAGCACACGCGCGTGGCGGCCGTTGCCGTCCTGGTAGGGATGGATCCAAAGGAACCGCACGATAAACACCGCGATCACCAGGAGGGGATGGTGCCCGCCAGAGCGGAGTTCATGGTTGGTCCATGCGATGAGTTCCGCCATGAGGCGCGGGGTGTCGAACGGTGAAGCGGTTTCGAAAATGACGCCAACGCTTCTGCCGCGCGCGTCGAACGCTTCGACGTTGTTGGCGATCTTCTTGTAGGTACCTCGATGATGCTCATCCCGCTCGGAGTACTTCAGCAGCACCCCATGCAGTTGATGGATGTGATTCTCGTCAACGGGAATTTCACGCCACGAATCGAAGACCATTGTTGTCGCGTCGGCATAGCCGGCGACTTCCTGCTCGTCGCGCGATCGGAACGATCCCAGATCGAGATTCGACAGCAGAATATCGACCTGCTTATCCGTTAGGCGGGCCCCTTCAATACGCGTCGATGCTCCGACGGACTCGACGGTCGCGATCCGGCGCAGGGAAGCGAGGCGGTCCGGCGCCAAGGTACCCAAAGCCTTCCACGCCCCCTTGAATTCATCAATCTCGCCAACCAGCCGCAAGAGGTCGGGCGTAAGTATCAGACTTTTGAAGGGTTCCAGTGGCATATCCGAAAATATACCCGAAAATACCCGGAATGCGACGCGGGTATTTGTGGGTAAAACTGCGGGTAGGCCGGGCTTTGCACAACGGGAGGCTCCTGCACAACAGGAGCCTGTAATTCCGAATCTGCACAACGGGAAACCTGCTAACATTTCCCGGCCATGAAAAAAGCGGCCCCTCAAAAACTGCAACGATTGATCGAAGTTCTGGAAGAGGAATTCGGGGACCAAGCCGATCCAAGAAACGCGGAGATTCTGGAGATACTGAAGGAGTCTAAGCGGCGGATCGAGCTTCTAGGCGAGGAAGCGGACGGCAAGAAACAGGCAGACGGCCAGTAGCCAATAAGTGTGCGTTTGGGCACACTCATTTTGACGTCCTCGTGACACACTCTGCTTAAGCAATGGCGCAGGAACATCTAAACGCCAACAGAGTATGGGAACTGATCCGCGACGGCGGTAAGTTCACCCCCACCGAGGCCTCTCATATGGGGGCGTGCAATCACTGCATTGACTGGGTTTCGAAGTTCTCCGACATGGCGCGTAAAGCCGGATTCAAGATCGCCTTCGAGATTCCCAAGCGTCCCAAAGCCGCCAGCGACTCCAATTAAAACAACGTAGGTTCGGACAAGCTATCTGTTGATTTCGGAGGATAGAAAAGACCAACGATGATCCAGTTCTTATACTTGTGCACAGTGCCTGCGTAAAAGTACGTGTCGAGTTTTGAAATCATCTCGGTCTCATATTTCTGGCGGAACTTGCTTTCCCATGTGTCGCCGTACTCAACAGACCACTTGCGCCACGATTCACCCATCTCCCAGTCAGTGCAAATCATTGTGTGTGTTTTACACTCGTCATGGTCGCAACGGAATTTATACCGGAAGCTGTATGGCACCTTCTCAAGTTTCTGAGTCGGCCCTTCTTGGAAGAGATGTCCCTGAAAGAGAATCGCCTTTTGCGCCTCCGTCCATTCTTTCGATTCGGCCTTTATCTCAAGACTTTCGATCACCTTCGGCTTAAATACTCCAAGAGTTGGAAATCCGTTCTTCTGCTGTTCTTTTTGGAGACAGCACATGCAGTGCGCGAGTAATGGGAATACCACATCTTTGCGTGCTCGCCACTCATGCTTTGAGGGTAATACGTCGGTCAGAATCTGAATGGAATCCGGATTGATTTTGTAACTTTCCGGTCGCTTATCCTTGGCCTTTTCTACTTCAACGGTGATCCACTGATATTTTTTGAACCGCTTGTCGTGATCTAGGAAGCGGTAGGGGATCGGGAAAAGGCGAATCCATTCACCGCTGTCAGTGATCGCAGCCGTACAGGAAACTTCAACGCCTTTCTTGGCTGGCGTCGGATACGTCCTAACTACGATGAGAACTTTCTTGGTTTCTCTGTTTGGCAATCTTGCCTAAAGGTCAAAACCTCTAAGTCCTAATGCTTCCAAGGCCAGAAAGAGGCGGTGACGGTGACATTCCTGCGGATCGATCTCGGTACACATCAAAGCCGCTGGATGAACAATACTGTTGAAGAAATGGTGTAGATTGCGCCCCAGGTACTCGGCAACAACATACTGGTCGTACCATTCCCAGATTACATCTCTCGTACCCGCGCTAATCGCCTTGGCCCGGATATCACGCGGTACGCCAAGTTCAGGAAAATGGACGTAAGCAATTCCACGATCCTCTACCAAGCGTTGAAGATTTACCTTTGTGAGTTCGGGACGATACATGCTCACGGCGTGCTGCCGGATATCCACAAGCGTTTGCACACCTGCCGATTGAAGCGCGTCAAGCAGCTCCGGTGTTTTCCGTCCGCTGTATCCGAACGTGTAAAAATCTGCCCCCTCTATCGAGCGTGCGTCATTCCAAAGGGCCTTGTTCTCGACCTGACGCTTGGCAGGGGCGGACGGAAGTTCCAATCTGTTTGCTTGCGGCATACGCCGCTATATTACTTCACGCGCCAGAGAATGATTCCATGCGAATCCTTTTTTCTCTCCAAGCCGATGTCTTTTTCCAATCGATGTACCCATCCGTTATTCGGGAACGCCTGCGGGAGTCGTGCTGTTGTTCGGATTTCCGTCCATGTCAATGCTTTCTCCGGGGAACTCTCGATGGTTTTCTTAATGGTGTCGCGGAAGTCTTCGTAAGTTGTCATTGACTGCTTCCTCGGCTTGTTCCAATACGGGCTTCTGCACTTCGGGCAGGTGACAGGCTCAGCGTCGGACTCACCACGGGGAATCCACTCGTAGTTGCAACGTTCACAGCGGTAACCCATAACAGTAATCGGCACTCTCGCCATTTCTCATCCTCCTGCGAGCATCATAGCACGACTATCGCGCTACTACGTTCTTATTTAGATATTCATTGACACATATACATTCAATGTATATAGTTCTGAGTATGGAAGCAACGACGCCTCGCCAACGAAAAGCAGCAGAGATCGCAGACAAATTCAAGATCGTGAATCAGGGACAGGTTTGGGTTGTTCCGTCGCAGTCTAGCAGCCAGAAATACAAGGTTCGCATGGTGGGCGAGCAATCAGACTGCACCTGCCCTGACTTTGAACTTCGCCGCTCGGCTTGCAAGCACGTCATGGCCGTCCAGATCGTGATTCAGAAGGAACAGAATTCCGACGGAACCACGACCGTTACCGAGACGGTTACAGTCAGCAAGCGCACGACGTATCCGCAGCAATGGACCGAATACAACCAAGCGCAGACGAACGAAGGCGATTACTTCCAGAAGCTCCTGCACGGCCTTTGCAGCGAGATTGCCACTCCAGAGCAAGAGGGGAAGGGACAGCGAAGACTTCCCTTGGCCGATGCTATCTTCGCGGCAACGTACAAGGTCTACTCCACGGTTTCGGCGCGTCGGTTTGCTTCAGATCTTCGCGAGTCTCAGAAGCGGGGATACATTGCCAGCGTCCCGCACTTCAATTCGGTTTTGAACTACCTCGATAACCCGGAACTGCGTCCCATTCTCACGCGCTTGATTGAACTGTCTGCAATGCCGCTCGCTACCGTCGAAAACGACTTCGCCGTCGATTCGTCGGGCTTCTCCACGTCACGCTACGAACGCTGGTACAACCACAAATACGGGCAGGAGTCCTTCAAGCGGGAATGGGTAAAGGTCCACATTTGCGTGGGCGTGAAAACCAACGTCGTGACTGCGGTAGAGATCGCGGACAAGCACGCGGCAGACGTCAAGATGCTCCCGGCGCTGGTACAGAAAACGGCAGAAGGTTTCGACATAAAAGAAGTCTCAGGCGACAAGGCCTACCTCAGCGCCAACAACCTTGCCGAAATCCGCAAGGTGAACGCGCTCCCGTTCATCCCGTTCAAATCGAACACGCAGGTCTACGGCTACCACAACAAACAGTCCAAGGCGTGGCGGGAAATGCTCGGCTACTTCATGTACAAGCACGAGGACTTCTTGCAGTCCTACCACAAGCGGTCCAACGTCGAATCGACGTTCAGCGCGATCAAGCGGAAGTTCGGCGAGTCCCTGCGCTCCAAGTCGGATGTCGCCATGGTGAACGAAGCCCTTTGCAAGATTCTCTGCCACAACATCGTTGTCCTGATTCACGAAATGTTCGAACTGGGAATCGACCCAGTGTTCCTGCACAACGGGAATTCGGCTGCACAACGGGAACTCGCAAATTGATCCCGTTGTGCAAAGCCGGTAGGCCGGGCTTTGCATACAAAATGACTAAAACAGCGGCTTTCTTGTGCAGCGCGGGGATTTTTTGTGCAGGCTACGGTCTGCCGCCCACAATGATTGTCAGGGGTTCTGCTGGCCCGTCGGCTGGAACTGTGGTCGGATCGAGTCCTACCTCGCGGAGCGCCATCTTTATAAGCTCCATTCGAGGGTCGTCTGCCGGAACTATTTTAGGATGCACGATTCCAATGCCGCGAGGCGGGAGGATAGTCATCGTCAAGATCGCTGCTTCCCATCCAGCGTCTTGGAAAGGCTTCTTTAGCAACCGCGCAAATCTCCGGGCTTCCGCATCGGACATCGATACGCGAAGTTGTACTGGTATTTTATCGATCACTCGTAAATCGCTGACGAGTCGCGCCTCTTGCTCTTTGTTCAATGTGCGGTCTGTCATCCGCTCCTTGACTTCGAGCAGCTCCCTTTCCGCCTTCGCTGCTCGTTCAGTCAGGGCGAGGAAGTCCTTCCTTTGTTCAAGGGCTTCCTTCTCTTGCAGCGGCTTGAGTAGGCGATTGGCAGCGAAGAATCCAATCCCGGCTACGGCACTCGCCAAGGCAAGAGAGACAGCTAGGCCCTCCAGGATTCCGGCGACGGTTTCGAGGGTTTCCTTACTCAAGGCTGGCATAGATAACGTCCTTCTGGCGATTTGCTTGGATGTATTGGTGCTGGTGAGCGTTTGGAGAATAAGGAGGGGGAAGCCCCCATCCTTGCCTACATTGCGAGCGAAGGCTGAATCCCGAGTTCGTGCATCTCATGAATGAGAACAACCAAGTTGTGGCACAGGATTTTGCAAAGGGCTTCGTTGACCATGGCAGTATCCGTTTTCGAGCGGAGACTGTCACCAAATTTGCGCTTCATCATGGAGAACGTCGTCTCGACGTTAGACCGCTTGTGGTAGGACTGAAGGTCTTCGTGCCGCCACAGGAAGTAGTGAAACATTTCCCGGTAGGCTTTGCTCCCCTTGGCCGCTTCGCCTCGGTCGTTGCTGTCCGACTTGAAAGCGATAAACGGGACCGCGCCAGCTTCGCGGATAGCATTCGCATTCTTCGCGCTCAAGTACCCCTTGTCGGCAGACACTTCCGAAATTTTGAAGTTGTGGGCAGTCGTCGCCAACAACGGCGGAAGGAGCGGAGCATCGGCGGCATTCTTCCCGTGGATTTCAACAGCGGTCACCACGTTCGTTTTCACGCCGCACATGATGTGAACCTTTACCCATTCATGGCGAAGCCGTTCCTTTCCCCACTTGTGGTCATACCATCGTTCAAAACGACCCGTGCTGAAACCTGTGGAGTCTGCTGCGAAGTCAGTTTCAACGGCACGCAAGGGGAGCCCGGACGCCTCAATCATGGAAGTCAGCACAGGACGCAGGCCGGGATTCTCCAGCGCGTTCAAAACGGAATTGAAGTGCGGAACGTTCGCAATGTACTTACGGTCGCTCGCTTCCCGCAGATCAGACATAAAGCGGCGTGCAGAGAAACCGGAATACACCTTGAACGCGGCACAAAAGACTTTTTCCGCAAGCGACAGCCTGGGGCGGCCTTTAGTTTGGATAGGATCTTCAATTCCCTTGCACAGGTCGTGCAGCAACATTTGAAATTGATCCTTCTCGGTGGTCTGCGCCGTGTTGTATGCGGCCCACACTTGCGGATAGGTCGTGCGCTTGGTGACTTCGATGGTTTCCACAACCGTCTCGGTCGTTTTCTCGCCGTCGAAATTCAGTTCGCGCTGAATCGTCATTCTCACGGCGATTACGTGCTTGCAAGGTTCCCGGCGAAGTTCAAAGTCGGGGCAATCGCAGAACGCGGACTGCTGCCCGATGCGAACGGCGTACTTGCGATTGGCGATCTTTTGGGAAGGGACAAGGAACTGTCCATTGCTTTCGACGATTCGGAATCTGTCTGCGATTTCAGCGGCACGTTGTTGACGACTATCCACAGTAGCCTTCCTTCTTTCTCAGCATCTATACGCCGTAATCGGCTTGATGAGGCTTTGCAGAGACAGTGATTGGGACGGATTCAAGGACTTGATTGATCGCGCCTATCCAAAGCGCAAAGACACCTTGCAGCTTCCGTTATTCACTGACGAAGGATTTCAGGCATGACTTTATGTGCAGGCCGTTCTGATCGTGGCTCACTCGTGAGGCGGAATCTTCTCGCCTCGCGAGCGCAGGTCCTGAGTGAACATCATGACAGAGGAACCTTCATAGCCGACTTCCACAAGCTTATCGCCGTCGAAGCTTTCACTTCTAATCGTAACGATTGCTCCCTTTGGGAGCGTTCTAGCCATATAGCAACCACCTTCAAAAAACATCGAAAGAGTAGGGCTTGTGATGCGGTAAGAGTCCATAGACATCCATCCACCATGACACGTCTTGAGTGGTCGGATGGTACAGAACCGTACGGACTAGTGATCGCACTAGGTAAAGACAGTTTTTGTGCAGGCTGGAGAGTAAATGTGCAGGACAGACTTATTGTGCAAAGCCGTTAGGCTGGGCTTTGCGTTATAAAACGTGAATCTGCCGTTCTGCGGGGCAACCGTTTGTTCTGGGGCAGGAATTCTGTTCAGGCGGAATTGCTGGAAGCCGTACAGCGGCAACATCGAAAGGGCACAAGAGCCCGTAAAGCGCGGCCTTACATGAGCCCTAGCTATATGCCAGACAGCCGCGTAACATGATTACAACGCGCCTCTCATCTGCTCTGCGTGAATTTTCTGTATACGAGTAATGCGTCTGTGGCCAATGAACATCTGACCGCGACCAGAGCTTGGGCGCTCATACGCGACAACGGCAAGCTGGAGCCTGACGAAACCCTGCATCTTGACCAATGTGAAGCCTGCTGCGACTGGTTTCAAGGCTTCCACGACATGGCCAAAAAGGCGGGCTTCAAACTCTCAATGGAAATCCCAAAAAAGAAGGCCAGGGGGACTGGCGCCACCGACTAGACTTCGCCCAGAGCACAATCCGCGCTGAGACACTACCGGCGTCCACCCTTCCATTCCGACACTGAAGCAGAAGGAAGTGCATACTGTCCCCGGCTTGAAGTGCGGTGGATAGACGGTGTAGTCCAGGCGAATGCGATTAATAGCCAGGGTGGGCAGAGCCTTCTACCGCGCGGCCAGTTCGGCGTAGCGACATAGCGCGTTGGCGAGTTTCATCTGGCGTGGCGTCTGGCATTCGGGTTCGAGCAGTGACGGACTGGCGACGACGATACAGACGCACCGGGCACGGGAAGTCGCGACATTGAGCCGGTTGAGGCTGAAGAGGAACTCCATACCGCGTGGAGCGTCGGCCGGGGAAGATGTCGCCATGGAGTAGATGACGACGGGAGCTTCCTGCCCCTGGAATTTATCGACCGTTCCCACGCGGGCCGTCGGCAGCCGCTCCGCAATATCGAAGACCTGGGCATTGTAGGGCGAGACGATGAGGATGTCCTGATCGGAGAGTGGAGCTTCTTCGCCTTTGCGATTGATCCACGTGACGCCGGGCTGCAACAGGTCGCGCACGGCTTGCTCGACAGCAGCGACCTCTTCGGCGGAGCTGCTTTGATTGCCTTCGTGGACGACGGGAATAAACCGTAACCCGGATCCGGCGAAACGTGTCGGCCCTCGCAGTTCCTGGCGCTGAAGTCCCTCGTGCGCCCGCAGGCGCCCGTTGTAAAAAAGTTCCGACGTGAAGGAGCAGATCGCAGGGGCGAGCCTCCAGGTCTCTTCAAGAAACAAGCCCAACTGTGCCGGCATTGTCTCGGAGTTGCCGAGGATGTGTTCCAGGGCCGACACGGCCACGCCGGGCGGGTGCGATCCCTGGATCGGCTGCTCCAGTTGCTGGGGATCGCCAAGAAGCACAAGATTCTTTGCGCCCTGCGAAACTGCAATGACGTCGGCCAGCGACATCTGTCCGGCTTCGTCAACGAACAGAACATCCACGGACTCGGCCATCTCAAGCCGTGCCCAAAGCCATGCGGTGCCGGCCGCCAGGTTGACTTCGCCGATCTGAAGAGCCGTGACGACGCGGTCGTTTTCAGTGGTCTCCGGAATGTCCGGATTGGGGATCCTGGATTTTTCGGAGAGTTTTTGCAGGCACCCCACGCGGAGCCTCTCCTCCTTCGCCGCCTCCAGGGTCTCTTCCAAGAGCTTTCGAATGACCTTGTGGCTTGCGGCTGTGATCCCTACTTTCTTTCCGGCCTTCAAAAGCGCGCAGATCATGCGCGCTGCGGTGTAAGTCTTGCCGGATCCGGGGGGACCTTGAATGGGTAGCGTTCCCTGGTCCAGCCCGAGAACGACGACTTGTACCGGATCCGCCAGTGTGACTCCAGCCTTCAAACGCGGCGTACGCTGTAAAAGCAGATCGCGTCCGGCGCGATAGCGGCCCGGTGAGTCGATTCCGTGTTCTGCGACCCAAAGCCCGATCCGATACAGCGAGTCGGCGAGTTCCCGGGCTCCCACCGTGGTATGGGAAAAGACAGATTTGGGATGAACCGCCGCCATCTTCCCGCGCTTCTTGATGTCGATGGTTCGGGCGGCGCTGTCGATCGCCGTCACTTCGCCAAAATCATCAGCCGACGTGTGCAACTTATCGTCGCGGCGGATCTGCGTGTCTTGTGGCGGAAAGTGATAGCGATGCGTCGGCGTTCGTCCTTTGCCTTCTACTTCACCGACGAATTCGAGGCCGGAAAGACAGGCCCGTTCGAACATGCGTTCCTCGTCCGTCAGTCCTTTCAGATGAAAGTATTCCCACCACGGGGCTTTCTCCTCGCGGCGATGCCATTCGATCATGTTTGCCAGGAGTGGAACATCGGGCATGAGGCGGTTCGACAGAACCAGCGCCGCTTTCCTGCGTTCGTCCACCTTTTCGCTGGCATCGCCTGCTTCGGTGGGTGGGCGGGCAATAGGGCTGCCGCCATCGATCACCTGCCGCCGAAGGCCTTCCAGCCAGTTGCGGAGGTAGAAGGTCGAGATGCAATCTTCCCGGTTATAGGCCTCCACGACGTCGCGCGTCTCCTGTGGTAGCTCCGATAGCGCGTCGAGCTCCAATGCGCACTCCAGATGCTGCAGGCTCCGGCGCGCATCTCGCAGGCCGGTCTTTCTTTCGAAGCCGAAATGGGCTTCCAGATCCTTCAAGGAATACTTCTCGACACTGGCTCTAAGTGATTGACGTGTTATGCCATGAAGGTCGATAAATGCGCCCGATCGGAGCAGCCGGTCAATCTCATCTTCCCGCGTCGCGTAGCGCCCCATCAGCCGTTTTAAAGCCGATGGCTCGTAGTGGGTGAAGTGATAGATATGGAGGCTCGGAAAGCGGTCTCGCCGCCGCATCACCGTGTCCACGAACAACTCGAACATCCGGCGTTCGGCTGCCCGGTCGAGCGCCCACAGCGGTGTGTACTGAGGGGTACCGGATTCGTCGAGTAGCACGTAGCCCAGGAGGTATTCCAGCCCGCCATCCTCCACGAAGGGGTCGCCCTCGAAATCCAGAAAGACGTCTCCAGGCGAAGGCTCCGGGAGCCGCTCGAGTCCGTGGGGCGGGTCGAGCGCAAGAAGTTCGTGAACGTGCTTTCCCGTCTCACGTCGTTGCTGTTGAAGCCGCGCCTGGTCGCGAATTTTGAGATAGCTTTCCGGGGCGCCCCGGGCCGGCCGGGCCGGCAACGGTACGGGAAGAGCCGCGAGCATGGCAAGGGTAGGGGCATTCCATTCGCGCAGTTGCGCGATCTGTAATCGCGAGATTCCGGCGACAAACGAGAGGTGATCATCCGTTCGGCGGCGATCGTTGCAGTGCGTCCACCAGTTGCACACGCCACAGTGGTCCGCGGGCTCCGGATAGGTCGCAGGAGTTGAACCGGACGAAGCGTGCGTTTCGAGCCGCGACTTCACCAGGCGGTAGTACGCCATGAAATCGTGTGTGCGAAAAGTCTCGGGGGTGAAGCCCTTTCCCGGCGATACCACGTGCATGTGTTTCGGAAGGTGGCCTTGAATGCCGGCGAGAAGATCCGAGTACAGGCACAACTGAAGGATGGTTCCTCCGCGGGTTTCGCGCGCCAGCTTCGTGTCGACGACTTCGTAGGAGTTCGGTCCGACTTTCAATAGGAGATCCGCGCGACCCCGCCAATTTACATCGCGCAAGTCCGCTTGAACGATAACGTCCATACCGCCGCGGATTGCATTGATGGTGCGTTGAACTCGTCCGCCCTCGTCAAGACCGTCCTGGACTTCGAGTACTTGAAGTCCTTTTGACCGCAGATGCTTGACGTAGGCGTTTTCATGCCGCTGTCCTCGCTCGGCGAGGACTTCAACCGCGGGATCATTCCGGAAGACGCGCGGGATGGCCCCCTTCGCAGCGAGCAGGTCCAACGACGTCAGATGGCGGCATGCCAGGTGTTTAGACAGATCGGTCGCGGAAAGCAGGACGTGTCCTTCGCTGAAGTGCATCGGAGAAGAGATGGTACGCCATTCCATGACCCGAACATAGAATGGAGCGATGAAGTTCCTGATGGGATTAGCGGTCGTCTTGATCCTGCAGCGGCAGGGCGGTCCACCGGTCAGGATTCCCGATTTGGAACGGCGAGTCCACGAATTGACTAACAAACAGCGTGAGAAGAATAAGGCCGGCGTGTTGCGGCTGGATGAGGAGTTGTCGCGCATTGCGAGGGGCCATAGCGCCGACATGGCCAGGCGTCGATTTTTTGCTCATGTGAATCCAGACGGCAAGGATGCGACGGCGCGCGGAAAACGCGCCGGCTATGTCTGCCGCAAAGTTGACGGCACCTCGTTCACGGAGGGTTTGGCGGAGAACATCTACCAGGGGAGCCTCTACAGCAGCATACGAATCACCGGGACCAGCCAGGCGTATGACTGGTACTCATTTGACGACCTCGCCGAAGAACCCGTGAAGGGATGGATGAATAGTCCGGGGCATCGCCGGAATATCCTGGACCGGAATTTCGGCGGAGAGGGAATTGGTATCGCCATCGACGACCAGGGGAAAGTGCTGGTGACCCAGGTCTTCTGCTGAACCGTTAACGCAGCAGAATCTTGGCGATCGTCTGCAGCTGCATGTTTGAGGTGCCTTCGTAAATCTTGCCGATCTTCGAATCCCGGAAATACTTCTCTGCCGGGTAGTCGCGTGTGTATCCATACCCTCCGTAGATCTCCACGATGAGCGACGTCACGTGCTCGGCGACATGCGACGAAAAGTATTTCGCCATCGCCGCTTCCTTTAAAAAATCCTGGCCGGAGTCCTTGAGGCGGGCGGCGTTATACACCATGAGCCGGGCGGCTTCGATCTGGGTAGCGGCTTCAGCAAGTTGGAACTGGATCGCCTGGAATTCGGCAAGGGGTTTTCCGAAAGCCTTCCGTTCCTTCGCATACGCCGCGCCATGATCCCAACTCCCCTGTGCGACACCGACCATTTGCGCACCGATACCAATGCGCCCTTCGTTTAGCGTCTCAATCGCAATCTTGTAGCCCTTGCCGATTTCACCAAGCACATTGGCTTTCGGGACGCGGCAATCTTCGAGAATGAGCTCGCAGGTGCTGGAGGCGCGGATGCCGAGCTTGTCTTCCTTTTTTCCTACCGAGAATCCGGGGAAATCGCTTTCGATGAGGAATGCCGTAATGCCCTTATATCCAAGGTCGGGATTGGCATTGGCAAAGACAATAAACAGCCCGGCCTCCAGTGCGTTCGTGATCCAGAGTTTTCGGCCGTTCAGCAGGAAGTGATCTCCCTTGTCGGCAGCGCGGCAGGCGAGAGCAAACGCGTCGCTGCCGGATCCCGCTTCGGATAGCGCATAGGCCCCCACAAGGTTCGTGGCAAGGCGGGGCAGATACTGCCTCTTCTGCTTGTCGTCGGCCCATCGCATGATGGCATTGTTCACCAGCGTGTTTTGCACATCGATGAACACTCCGAACGAGGCGTCGATTCGTGAAATTTCTTCCACCGCAATAACCGACATGAAGAAGCTGCCCGCGCTGCCTTCAAATTCGTCGGGAATATGAATTCCCATCAATCCGAGATCGAAAAGTTCAGGGATGAGAACCTTGTCTAACCGGGCGTTCTCGTCCATCTCGTGAACTTTCGGCTTAATGCGCTCTTCGGCAAAGCTGCGGCAGGATTCCCGGAAGAGCTCCTCATCTGCGGACAAGACAGTCAGGGGTGAACTCATGGTTCTAAATAGTTGCACACTCCGGGCTTGGTCTCCACTGTTCAAGAATGCAACGTTGGAGACAGCGGATGGCTGTCAGGCGACGCGGTGCAACGCTTCAGGCGGACGCCTGCGTTTCAGGCGAACCGTGGTTTCAGTGTTCACCGATTCGATGGTTAACGCCTCATCACCGTTCGTTCGGGACTCATGCAGGACGAGCTGGGAAGGCCGGAACAGGATGTGCCGGATTTCCTTGTTGCCCGACAACACCGTCACATTGATTCTCGGATTCTTCGCTTCTTCCAGGTCCAACGTTAACGAATGCAAGGCTGCAATCGGCGAGGTAATGTGCTCCTGGGTATCCCGATCGTAGGTTTCCAGCTCGACGGGCAGGCCGGAGTGCTTCTGTGTAAACCGATCGAGCACACTCTGCCAATTGCGTTTGGGAACTTCAAAAGTGCGAATATCGTCTTTCACAAGTCGTCCTTTGCGTAGTAAAGCTTGGCACGTCAGACGCCAAACTGAATTTAAACAGCTTGGTGAACTCGTGTTATGGAACCTGGGTTGCCTCGTTTTCACTAATGATATTCCGTAATCGAACGCACGCGGGACAGATTCTTGCCGGGCGCCTCGGAAAGTATGCCAATCGTCAGCACGCCGTCGTCCTTGCCCTGCCCCGGGGCGGAGTGCCGGTCGCGTACGAAATCGGGAAAACATTGAAACTGCCGCTCGATGTCTTCGTGGTCCGGAAGCTGGGAGTGCCGGGTTATGAAGAACTTGCGATGGGAGCCGTCGCAACCGGCGGTGCCCGGTATATCAACCAGGATGTTGTCGAAGCACTCCAAATCGGAGCACAGGCTATCGGCGCCGTCAGTGCGCGTGAGGAGCGGGAAATCGCCCGCCGTGAAAATGTTTATCGGGGGCAACGGCCGCCCCTCGATGTTCGCGGCAAGACCGTGATCCTCGTGGATGACGGATTGGCCACGGGATCCACCATGCGGGTTGCCATCGCGGCGTTGCGGCAGCGTGGCCCGGCGCGCGTTGTCGTGGCAGTGCCGGCAGGATCGGCGGAGGTCTGCGCTGAAATCCACAGGGAAGCGGACGAAACCGTGTGCGCGGTTACTCCGCAGGTGTTCCAGTCCGTCGGTCAATGGTACGAGGACTTTTCGCAAACTTCGGATGAGGAGGTGCGGGACCTGCTCGCCCGTTCCTCCTGGGTTGTGGAGAGTACGCACTTCTCCATTCCCATCGACGGCAGCGGCATCGAAGGCGATCTGACCGTGTCGCAGGATGCCAAGGGCTTCGTGATATTCGCACACGGCAGCGGGAGCGGACGCCACAGTCCGCGCAACAAACATGTCGCACGGATACTGAATCATGCCGGACTGGGGACGCTGTTAGTGGATCTTCTGACGCCGAAGGAAGAAGCGATCGATATGCAGACCCGCGAATATCGCTTCGACATCGATCTGCTCGCGAACCGCCTGACCATTGCCACGGATTGGCTGGTCGAACACCGCGCGTTTTCGTCGTTCCCGGTGGGACTCTTTGGCGCCAGCACCGGCGCTGCCGCCGCATTGGTGGCGGCAGCCAGACGTCCCAACGTGATTCAGTCTGTCGTCTCACGCGGCGGCCGGCCCGACCTGGCGGGACAGATGCTGGAAAAAGTAACCGCTCCGGTGCTGTTCATTGTTGGAGAATCCGATCAGGACGTTCTCCGGTTGAACCGCGAAGCCGCCACGTCACTTCCAGGACGTACCGAAATCCATATCGTCCCCGGTGCCACCCATTTGTTCGAAGAACCCGGGGCACTCGATCAAGTGGCATCTCTCGCGCAGCGTTGGTTCACGCGGACAATGCTGCACAAGCAGGCCGCCTAGCAAAACAGCCTCGTTTCACTCACATGTAGATGCGTTCGGCCTGGCGAATGTCGCGGTAACGTTCAAAGGCGCGATGCTCGTCCTCCAGGCCCACTAGAGACTTGAGACTCGAACCTCGGAGAGTATGTCGCATCATGCGGCGGCCATTGGCCAGGATAAACATGGGATCGTGCCAGAGCACGAACGGGAAGTGACGAAATTTCATCCAGCGTTCCGCTTTCCAGCGCATGAACTCAACCTCATCGCCTCCAAGGTGCTCCGTGCGAACCACGGCGGTGGTCCCGTCGTATTTCTCGAAATCCCGGGTCAGGATCAGGTTTCGGTTCTGAAAGTCCACCGTCATGGGAGTTCGGGGGTAGGGCGTGGGGTGTTGTATGTAGGGCCAATCGACGTAGCGCCGCGCGAATTCGAGGTTGGCTTCGATCGACTCGCTGGTGTCGTCAGGGTTTCCCACGATCAGGCCGCCGACGACGAACATCCGGTTTCTGTGGATGTAATCGATCGCCTTGATTGTCGCGTTGTTTCGTCCGGCTTCACGCCTCATGTTTTTTGAGGCAGCGCGCAGGAACTCGAGATCCTTGTCGAGAATGTTTTCAATCCCGAGGAATACGTAGCGGAAGCCGGCTTCGCGCATCAGCGGTGCAAGCCTGTCGCCATGGTTGGCAATGGCCGATGTCATGGCCTGCACGATGTAGTCGATCGAGTTCAGCCCTGCGGCGATGATGGCCCGGCAGAGTTCTTCAAAGCGAGACACATTCAGGGTGATGTTGTCATCGACGATGAAAATCGAGCGGGCCCCGCGATCGTAGGCATCCTGGATGTCGGCGATCACGCGCTCAAAGGAGTACGTGTGAAAGTTTCGGCCGCGCATTTCGATGATCGAGCAGAAGCTGCAGTCATAGGTGCACCCGCGCGAGGTTTCCACGATGTCGACTTGCCGGCCGAGCATCGTGTACCCCTGCAATACCCGGGTTGCTCGATTTGGGGGCCGGATCTCGCCGCTTTCCAGAGTGGAGATGGTCCGATCCGGATTATGGCGGAACTCGAGACTGGCTCCGCCGCGATAGGAAAGCCCCGGGATGGTGTCGAAGCCGGTGCCGTTCTCGATGGCGCGTACCAGCTCCCGGAACGTAATCTCACCTTCGCCGCGGACGATGAAATCGGCGACGGTCGAGGCATATCCGTCGGCAGCAAGACTCGGATCGTAGCCTCCGACCACAATCCGTGCTTTTGGCCGCAGCAGACGGATCAGATCCATGATCTTCTTCGCGGTCTCGCGTTGAAACGTCATGATGGACAGGCCGACTACGTCTGGCTGGAACTCGTTGAGAAGGCGAGTCACCGTTTCGCGAACTCGGCGTTGAACCAGGATTAGATCCGCGACAGCAACGCGATGGTGGGGATCGATGTTTCCCGCCAGCGAAGTGAGCGCGCCGTTCGGCATGCGAATGACGATGGACGGCATGTGCTCAAAGGAATCTGGCATCGACAAAAGAAGAACATTCATAAATGCTGTCCCTTTTCTCTTTGCTTCCTCCGTGGACTCCAGGACTCAGTGGTGAGTGCGACCGCGGAGCAAGCACCAGAAGAATTCCAATCCCATGTTTGGGCTGGCTAGAATGGCCAGAGCCACCATCGGGGATCCTCTAACCACTTCCTGAAGCGTCGGACGGTGGGATCCGCCTGCCGGCCGTTGTAGTGTTGCCACCACGAATAGATTCCAACAACGGTCAGGACGGCCACCGTACCGATGAAGAGGTAATAAGACAGAGTTTCCGGAACTGCATAGCGCAGCGCTTCGAAGCGGTCGGACATCAGGATGCCCGCGACGATAAAAAATCCAACGAAGGCCAGGAGCGCTCGCGTCCGTTCGCTCATTTATCCCCCGCGGGAACAATTCGATCGAGCTCTGCCAGATCTTCAGGCGTAAGTTTCCACGACGCGGCGCTGCTGTTCGCGCGCACCTGTTCGGCAGTTTTTGCCCCCGCGATAATGCTGCAAACTTCGGGCCGGGCTGCAAGCCATGAGAACGCCAGTTCAAGCAGGGAATGCCCGCGAGCTTGAGCGAAAGCCATCAAGGATTCCGCCAGTTCGAGGTTCTCCGGCGTAAAGATTTTGGGACCGAACGAATCCCTGGCCCTGCTGGATTCGGGAAACGGCTGGTCCTTGTGATACTTGCCGCTCAGCAGTCCGTTGGCGAGGGGAAAGTACGGAAGAAACGAGACGCCGTGCCGCGCGCATTCCGGCAGGACGTCTTTCTCCGGTTCCCGCTTCAGCAGGCTGTATTCATTCTGCACGCTCATGAAGTGATGCGGCCCAGCTGTCGCGCTCGCTTCGCGAAGTTGTTCCGCGGAAAAGTTCGAGCAGCCGATCTCGCGCACCTTTCCCTGCTTCACGGCATCATTCAGCGCCTGGAGTGTTGCCTGGATGGGCGTTTTCGGATCGGGACGATGGACCTGGTAGAGATCGATGGTGTCGATGTTCAGCCTCTGCAGGCTTGCATCGAGGGCCTCGTGAACATAGGCGGGGGCGGCGCCTTCCTTGCCTTCGCCCATCTTGATTCCGAACTTCGTCGCGATGATCGCCTTCTCGCGTCGCCCTTTAAGGGCCGCGCCGAGGAATTTTTCGCTGTCACCGGCGCCATAGCAGTCGGCAGTATCGAAGAAGTTGATGCCGGAATCGAGCGCGGCATCGACGACTGCCGCAGTCCCCACCGCATCTGTTCTCCAGCCGAAGTTGTTGCAGCCGATGCCGACAAGGGAAACGTTAAGAGCTCCGAGTTTTCGGTATTCCATAGGACTTGCCCTAACTTTAGAGGAAATCAGCCACAGATGACACGGATTACATGGAGGGCTAATTCATTTGCCGTTGGGCAAAGTACGTTCGCTATACTCCTTGGAGAATTATCACAGTTACTGGAGGTTCGATGATGAAACGCACGCTTTCCGCGGTGGTTGTTCTGGTGTCGCTTTCGGTCGGCTTGTCCGCCCAGGCTCCCGATCCTGCAATCGAAAAAGCCCTGCTGGCCGCGCCACGACCAATGGCCGCCGGCGCTACCGTGATCAAGTGGAAGGCCGACTTTACCTACGACACGCTCCGCAAAGGCACGAATCGGATGGTGTGTTACGAGCGCCCGGTACAACCAGGTCAACCTGCATTCTCTGTAGAGTGCACGAGCATGGCGAACCTCGAACGCGTCGCTCAGAGCTTGAAGACCGAGATGATTAAGGATCCGGCCGAGCGGCGAACAGCTTTCGAGACCATGGAAAAAGAAGGGAAGTGGGCGAAGCCCGAGTTCGGGTCGGTGTTCTATAGCATGACCGGCGCGGATCAGGCTTCCGCCCGCCTGCATGCGACAATTGCGGTGCCGGGTGCTACCTCAAAGACGCTCGGAATGCCGGAGGATGGCAATCAGGGCGGCGCGTGGATCATGAACGCCGGTACCTCTGCCGCGCACATCATGACCCCTGGTCACTAGGCGGAATGAAGCCTTTCGTTGTCGCCTTTCTTCTTCTCGGGACTCTGGAGCCGGCGCAAACCAAACGCACCTTCACCGGCTCGATTACCGACAGCATGTGTGCCGCCGGCGATCATTCCAAAATGAAGATGGGAGCGAACGATGCGGAGTGCACAATCGCTTGCGTCGATTCGCACGGCGCGACGTTCGTTCTGTATGACGGCAGGGAAATGTTTGCGCTGAGCGATCAGAAAACTGCTGAAACCTTCGCAGGGAAAAGGGTGACCGTTACCGGGACACTGGACGCAGCCACGAAAACCATCCGGGTTGATTCCATGGGAGCGCTGAAATGAAGGCTTTGGTGGTGCTGGTCACCTTCGTTTCGGCGTTGTCCCTTGCGTTCGGCCAGGGATTCGGGCTCACAAGCGAGGTGCGGGGACGGATTGTCGTGGCAGGCCCTTTCCCCGTTCGTTTTCCAGACGAGATCACGTTGATGTTCGTTAATGATCGCGGCCAGACCGTGGCCGATATGACAATCAACGGCAATGTGAAAACCACTTCGTTTACATCCGGAGGTGGGCGCGGTGCAATTTTAGGGGACATTCACATTTCCGAGGATGGCAAGTTCTTACTTCGGCTGCCCCCAGGGGAACATCGCGTGCTGGTCCGTCTGCGCCCGGGTGCTAAATCGAACGCCACCACCTATTTTGTAAAAGGGGTTCAGTCCGGGTCCATCGACCTGGCTGAAAAGCCGCTGGCGGTGAATCGATCGTCCAACAGCGAACTCGTCCTCACTCTTGAAAAATGCACCGCTGAAACGCGAACACAATGCGGTTAGCGCCGGGTTCTACCTCGCGGCACCTGCACACTTCGCCAGTTCCGGCTGGATCGGAATCAACCCCGAATTGAAGTTCGCTCCGGGAATCGACGGAATGCTTGGTGTTTGATTGGCAAAGCCCCCGCGTTCAGAGCGAATAAAGGTGCTCGTCGCATCGATGGGAAACGTTGAGACGCTGCGGCAGAAGTTGTTCCAGATGTTGTCCTGACGCAGGTACTGTTCGACGTTCGATGTATAAAACGCAGACACCACTGCTTTTTTTTCTTTAAGGTAGGCCCCGACAGCGCGAAGTGCTTTCGGTCCACCGAAGTTGCCCACGACCGGAACAATCAAATTCCGCGTCTCGAGATCTTTAATGAATTTGAAGTTCGCTTCGCTGGCAAGGTAGCTGCGCTGGTTGCCTTGTCCATCATCAGCGGTCATCAGGTCCGCGTAAGACGGTGTTCCCATGCCGCCGCTCCGTGCGCCGGTGAGCTGGTAGCTGATTCCAGGGCCGCTCCTGAACCATGCCGAGTACACAAAGTCGATGCCGCTCAGATCTCCAGCCGAAAGGGTGAAGCCATGTTTGGTTTGCAGGTGACTCTTGATCTCTTTCAGGTTCTGCTCGTAGAGCGCCTGGCTCGCAGGAACGGCGGCAACGGCGGCGAAGATCTCCGCAGCCGAGGACATTTCCGACAATCCCGCAGGTTTGCTCCGCGAGAACAGTTTCGCGACAAAGTCGGCTCGGGTCGGCGATAGCTCGAAGAGCGCTTTGTAGAGAAGGTGAAGATCCAGGTTGCCGCGGCGGATATCCACAATGAATACCATCGCCGGCTTCGTGGCCGCGATGTAGGTGAAATTCTGCTCCGATCCAACTCCGACATAGGCGCGACCGGGAACAGCCGTCTTCGCCAGCGCAGGCAGCACAGTCTGAAAGCGCAACTCATTCGACACCAGGTTTTCCGAATGGAAGGTGCCGTCCGTCTCCGAGTAATCGGATGCGATCTTCCAGAACTCCTGATCCGTAAGGCGTGCGGGCAGTTGTGCCGCTGCCGGTAGAGCAAGGAGGCCGATAGCCGCGAGAACGCCGGACAATTTGAAAAACGAACGTCGGTTGAGTGCGATATGAGTCATTGATGTCTCTCCTGAAATCGCTTCCACCTAAGAAGACGCCTCTCTGCTTTCGGCTTTGAAAAAGAGCCCTCCTCGGAGTTTCCGGAAGTCTATCATGGCAACGATTTACGATTTTTTTTGGCTGAACGCCTAAAGAAGATTGCCGGTTTGCCGATATAGGCAGAGATGCCGGATACCAGGTTCAAAGCGCTGCTCGCGATTCCCAACTTCTCGGCCGCCCGGGACGTTGGTGCCGTGCTTAACGGCAAAGGGCATACCTTCGATATAACACCCGTACAATCCCTGGAAACCGCGCAGAGTCGTTGTCAGTCGGAGAGTTTCGATGTCGTGCTGCTGTCCTTGTCGGTGCTCGACAACAAATTCGCCGGACTGGAGGAGATTGCAGCCACTCTTCCGAATGCCTCCATTCTGGTTCTTGCTTCGCGCGGAGAGCAGGCTGACGCGCTGCAGGCCATCCGGCACGGTGCCGACGACTGCCTCATGGTTGACGATTACCCGAGCCAGGGCATTTGCCAGACGATTTTCAATGTGATGCACCGGAAACAGCTGCTGCGCCAGATTCGCACCGCTGGTTACGAAGACGTCGCGACCGGCCTGTACAACCTTGATGGCTTCAAGACGATGGCGCAGCGGGCGTTTGACGGCTGCCGCCAGCCTCGTTCAAAGGTCTATATCGTGACGTTTCGGGTGCAGGGAACCGAGCAGCACACGCTTGCGGGATTTGCCGAAGCTCTTCGCGCAACCTGCAGGAAGTCGGAACTCATGCCGGCGCCATCAATCTCGCGGGTTGACGTGCAGGAATTTGCCGTCCTGGCCTCGGCGGATTCCCTCGGAGAGGTGCATCAGTTACTCCGACGCTGCGAGGAAACATTCCGCAAATTCAAGGTGAAGGGTGCCGAAGAGGTGCCGTGGTCCGTTGAATTCGGAATGGCTGCCTACGATCCCGAGTACCCCGCAACTCCGGCCGTCGTTCTCGAAAGAGCCCGCCAGAACTGGCAAGCCATTGTTCCGTCTCAGACCGACCTCGTCAAAGTTTCCGCATAAGCTCCCGCACACGAACACCCCCCACGATAAGCCTTGACCGTCCGTCGGGAAGAAGTACACTGCGTGGCCATATGCGAAATCTGGCTGTGGCGCTGATCCTGGCTTCCGTCGTGAGTTTCATCGTAGCCGCTGTTCTGGTTGTTCTGGACTTGCAAGGAGTGGTTTTCATTCACACCGGCCCTGAAGGTTTCTCGCGCGCCTCTTCAAATCTGGCCTTGATCGCGATTGCTCTGGGCGTCTGGTTCCGGCCCGAAGACGAGGATTGAAGAGTTCTCCATGCGAAACCCGATGTTGCCCGGAATCGTCCTGTTCTACGCTGTGCTCGCCTTGATACTCGCGGTACTCTTCATTTTGTTACGCCAATCATCCGTTCTGAACACTGGCGCTGAAGGGTTGTCGAACGCGTGCGAGAATCTCGCCCTGATTGCCATTGCGCTTGGTATTTGGCTGCCGCGCAGGCAGCGAACCTAGCCGCTGAACCGCTCTGTGCGCCTCTGAGTACTCTGTGACTCTGTGGTGAATAGCGGACTAATTGCAGCCCGTCTTCATGGGGACAACCACACCGATTTGATACTGACCGATTCGCGGTGTCTCCGCCCCGGCGGGCGTGACGGCAAATCCCGAAGCCTGGAGATTTGAGGCATTCCCGGGGCGAATGAACACGCTGCTGTCGTCCATCGGAAGCGTCGCCACGCTGGCGCAAAACGTCGGAAAGGTTCCGGCCCGTTTGATATAGGGCTCGACGGTCGAAACGTAAAAAGCGGAGATGGTGGCGCCGATACTTGTGACGTATTCGCCGATTGCGCGAATGGCTTTGGGGCCGCCAAAGTCGCCCACAACCGGAACGATCAGGTTTCGGGTCTCGAGATCCTTTATGTAAGCAAACTTTTCTTCCGAGCCGAGGAACGTCAGGTATTGCCCGTTGGCGTCGGTTTGGGTCATCAGGTCACGATACGTCGCAGCGCCGCCGGCACCGATGTTGTTCAGCGAGAGACTTGCCGCGTAATTCATTGCGGGGCCATAGACATAGAACGCCCGATAGACATTCGCCACGCCTTCGATGTCCGCGGGAGGCAACGGAAGCTTGTGCGTTTTGGTCAGGTGATCCTGAATCGTTTGCAGATTTGCAGCGTACGTGGCCTCGTCGCCGCTCGGAACCTGCCAGTACGCATCCATGATTTGGGTAATCGTCGAAGTCGTCGAGAGCCCGGCCGGCCGGGCTTTTGTAAAGAGCTTGGAAATGAAATCCGCGCGATCCTTTGAGAGCTCGAAGGCTGCTTTGTACATCAGCAGCAAATGAAGGTTCTCGCGCCGGATATCGGTGATGAATGCCATCTTCGATTTCATGGCGGCGATGTAAGTAAAGTTTTGCTCGGGGCCGACGCCCATGTAGACGCCGCCGGATTTTGAATTTGCCAGCAACTCGGGAAGCATCCGGGCGAAGACCATCTCGTTGGAGAGGAGATTATCGGATCTGAAGGATCCGTCGGGTTCGGATATGCGTTCGCTGAGCTGCCAGAATTGCTGGTCCGTGAGCCTCGCCGGAACTTCCGCCGCAGCAATCAGAGATATTCCGAATAGCAGTGTCAAGGCGAGCGGCAAACGCAATAGAACTCGATATCGGCGCATATGGCCTCCGTTGAAAAGTGAGGTCATTGTGGGTCGGCCGCCGATGGCTTGTCCAGCTAAAAGCTAAGTACCTAGCAGAGATTTCTTGGCATTTTCGCGATTCTGGAAGAGGATTTCGTCATGCCTAAACGATCCTTGTTCATCTTGGGTGCTGGCCTTTGGATCCTGGTCGTCTTTTGCGGCCCCGCTCTCTCGGGAGTGCTGCAGGACAAGAACATCTTCGGCCCGGGAAAACTTCATCAGGTAAGGGTCGCGGTTTCCAGGGACGAATGGGACATTCTGCAGACAACCGCGGCGCGGACCAACACGGGCGTGCGCGGTGAAGACTACGTCCAGGCCGATGGAAGAATGATTCATGTCGGCAGCGGTTTTGGTGGCTTCTTTCCGTGGGTCCATGCGGACCTGACCGTGAATGGAGTCGAACTGAAGGACGTCGGACTGCGGTACAAGGGCAACAACAGCTTTGTTAAACCCACCGCGGCCAAGCCCTTCATCGCGAATCTCAAAATAAAGACGGATCAGTTTGGCGGCAAGGAAGACTGGAACGGCGTCGAGACTCTGAACTTCAATGCCGGGCAGAGAGATCCCTCCCTGATGCGCGAGGCCATGGCGTTTGCGATCTTCCGGGCTGCGGGTGTCCCCGCCTCGCGTACGGCGTATGCGCAACTTACGTTCAACGTGCCCGGCCTGCACGACAATGCTTCGGGCGGACTCTTCGTGCTCGTTGAAAACGTCAACAAACAGTTTTTGAAAAAAGCCTTGCCTCCGGGAACGGGTCTCCTGCTGAAACCCGAAGGAACTCGAGGCGGCGTCCAGGGCCTGGGAAACAGCTGGGCGTCCTATGTGAGCGTCTACCGCCCGGATCGTGAAGCGACGCCGCATGAACAGCAGCGCGTCATGGATTTCGCGAATCTGGTGAACAATCCCGATGTTTCTGTCTTCCGCGAAAAGATTGGGACGTATCTCGATGTGGACGAGTTTCTCCGTTTCGTAGCGGTGAATGTTTTCATCGTCAATCAGGACAGTTACCTGAACGGCAATCACAACTACTACCTGTACCTTGACCCGACCGACGACAGGATCCGTTTCATTCCCTGGGATCAGGATCTGTCGATGGGTGGTCAGATGCGTGGCCTGAACGCCGGTCCGGACATTCTGCGGCCCCCTGCGCAGAACAACGCGCTCATTTACTGGTTGCTCGACGATCCCAGGATAGCGGAGAGATATCGAGCCATTGTGAAGGAGCTGGCCGCCACGGTGTTCAACGAGCCGGTGCTGAGTAAGATGATCGCCGACGTCGAGGAGGGACTGCCGAGTCGCGATCCTTCAACAAGGAACTTTCTCCTTGCCCGGGCGGCGGCGCTGCAGAGCCAACTGGCAAACTAATTCCGGTCTACGTCCGGATCCAGCCGTAGCGCGTGTTGCTGGGTTGCGCGCCCAACTCGGCGTACTTCTCCTTCAGCCGCGACATGTTGTCGGCGGTGTATCCGGGAAATTCCATCACGCGCTTGAGCTCGTCGGTCATCCGTTTCTCGTAATCGGCGGGAACCGGTTTGAACTGGTCCCGCACATTCACGCCGTAGAGTTTCGCCGAGTTGAGGCCGAGGATCTTCCGCTTCGCCTCGGCGGTAAATTCGGGATAGCCGTACTTTTTGCGCATGTCTTCCGGGATCTGAAAGCGCCACATCGCATCGATCTGCCATTGCGGCGAGCCGTACCACACGGAGTCGGATCCAAACACGACGCGGTCCGGGCCCATGAACTTCATCAGCTGCCCCATGAGGTGAGCCGCCAGCGTGGGGAATGTCACGACCGATGAGGCCCAGGTTGTGCCGATTTCCGCGTAGGCATTTTTGTAAGGCGCAACCAGAATTGCGTACTCCGTAGACCAGCTGATGTCCGGCACACCCTCGCGCAGCTTTCCCGATTTCACCTCCTGCAGCGCGTCATACATGAAGAACGCGGGTTGAATGCAGGAGTGGTAGGTAATGAAATTCAGGTTCGGCCAGTCCTTTGCTGCTTTCGGGAGATCGGCCGGGTGTCCTTGTTGCGGCGTGGGATTTCCGCCGGTCAGTCCCTTGTGGACGCAGATGTTGTTGTAGCCGGGTTTTTCACGTTTGATTTTCTGGTACGTCTTGTCGATGAGTTCGAAGGTCGGATAGGCCACGGCTTCGTCGTCGTGCCGCCATGGGCGCATGGCGCTGTTCGGATCGCTATCCACCTTCGCGGCATTGGCGCTGTTATATCCCTTCCACGAGTCAGGACGATTCTTCTCCGTCTGTTCCTGGATGAATTCGAGATTCGGCTTGCCCACATAGAGAATGCCGTGGGCGAGCATTCGCGTGGATCCGGAAACCTGATTGACGAAGTTGCGGGCTGCCACAGTCTGCTCGGCGGTCAGCATCTCTCCTCGCACCGCTTCGGCGACGTTCCTCGGCGGTCGCGATCCCTGTCCCTCGACGGCGATCACCGATGCCGGCACATTGCTGAGAAGACCGATAGTCACCTGGCTGTCAAGGTAGATGTCCTTGATGAACTGGGTAATCTGAAACGTGGCCGCGGTATTCGGGAGGCCGACCAACGCGGGGTTCCATACGCCCCACGGGTTTCCGTTTTCATCGGGAAGGTTCCGCGGGTTGTTCGGATTGCTCCGGTAGTTCGCGGACGATGGCCCCTGCGCGAGCGCACGTAACCCGCCGCCGCGATTGCCCTGGCTGCCGCGAACGATGTGGAGCTGATCGTCGAACACAAAGAGGTCGCGCGGCGTTGTGGCCTGGGCATAGGCCGCGGGCTCGAACATCTCGATCGGCTCGACGTCGAAGAAATGCCCGAAGACTTCGTTCATCGCAATGAAAGACGCAGCCATACCCCCGGTTGTTCTAAGGAAGCGCCTGCGATCCATTCCGAGTTTCTTGCTTGCGGAGTCCGCCAGCTCTCTCAATCGCGCTTCTACATGCTGCTGCTTTCTGGATTGCGGTTCCGGCATGTATTCGCCGTTCGAGATCATGCGCGTGGGTACGGGCGATTGGAGTGGCTCGTTCTCGTCTGCCCGTTGACATTGGGCGAGTTCTTCCTCGCTCAACCAACCGTGATCCGCTTCCCATATCCGGTTTTCTTCGTTCCATTTGCTCGACATGGATTACCTCCCGCTCGCGATGCCGATGAGCATACATGGGTCGCCGCAGCTGGGCAAAGGCGCTTGCATGAGATGCGGCACCGGAGTAATCAGGGCGCGGAGGTTTCCTTGGCCGACAGTCGCGCTCTTTCGTCTGGTGCGGTTTACAGGAAGGGCCAGCAGTGATACAAGAAGGAATCCCCCTCGACGTCTTGTCTTTTAAGGAGAGCGCGCTGAAGCACAGAGCATTTGCCGTCACGTTTGCGCTGGTTGTTCAGCTATGCCTGGCTGCAGGCGGACCGCTGACCTTCGCGCAATCCGGCACAGGCACGATTCTGGGGCGGGTGCGGAATGCCGACGGGAGTGCCGCAGCGGGCGTTCAGATATCCATGTTTGAATTGCCCGATTCAAGAGGTCTGGCGGATGCCGAGGCGATTGCCACGGCGACGACGGAGGGTGATGGGCGCTACCGTGTTACGGGCATAGCCGCGAGCCGTTATGCCATTTTTACGAACGTTCGTAATGCTCTCTCGCTGAGCGCGATGGATTTTGACAAGGCGCCGCATGCCGTCGTGAGGCGCGGCGTCGATGTCGTGCAGGACCTTTCTCTGCCACCCGTTACCGTTGGTGTGACGGTCAGCGGCCGCGTTAACACGACGGAGGCGGACGGCGACTGGCGCAGGGTTTTTCTATCGACGGACGGCCGGCAGTACGAGAGCGAGGTCGAGTTCGACGGCACGTTCTCCTTCCAACACGTTCCTCCGGGGGACTACAACCTCGCCGCCCACTGGCTCAGGTTCGTGTGGAGTTCCAAGGAAATCCGGGTGCGCGGCGAAGACGTTCGCGATATTCAACTGCACCCTCAGGATCGTGTTGCGGTGCAAGGGCGCGTGATCACTGAAGGCGGCGGACCGTCGCCCCAGTTGTGGTTCTCCCTGTCGGGGCCGGATGGAGTGGCTCGAAGCGGCTCTGCGGTGTTTGACACCATGCGATCGAATGGCATGGTCACGGTGACGGGATGGGCTGATCGTGCGGACGACGTTATCTTCATCACGAACCTGCCTCTCGGGGAGTACCGCATTGCCCTCGCAGGACTCCCTCCCGGATATCGTGTGAAGTCCTTTACGTATGGGAATACCAATCTCCTCGAGAGTCCCCTTCGCCTTGGCGGCGAGATTCGACAACTGTCCATCGTTCTCGACACCACTGACGTTCATCAGGTGAAAGTCAGAGGGCGCCTCATACGGGATGCGGTCCTGCCGCGGGGCATCGCGTCGAATCACGTCACGCTGCAGAACTCCTTGTTGCTGACGCCGATAGAGACTTTAATCGGTCCCGATGGCTCCTTCGAGTTTTCCCGAATTCCTCCCGGACGCTATGCCATCACGGCGCCGCTCGCCCGATCCGTACTTTCGGTTAGTGAGAAGGATGCAAATGATGTCGAGATCAAAGCCAGTAGGCTCCGTGTCCTTTACGATGAGGCGGTGCGCAGGGTTGCGGCATGGCGGCCGCCTGTCAGCGCCGAGAATTCTTCAGCGGTTCCCCAGGTGACGCTGCAGGGCCGCATTCGCGCGGCGGGCTCCGCTCCTCTGTTCGGAGTTCGCTTGTTGTTGCGGTCCCTGAGCAGCAAGCAGGAGATTGACGTGGCATTCAATGACCGCGTGCTCGAACGCTCGATACCTGCCGGAGAATACCGGGTGTGGGTCATGGGAGTCGAACAGCCGCTGGAGGTTCAATCCCTGTCCACAGGAACCACGGATCTGCTAAAGGAGCCGTTGCGAATTTCGCCCGGCTCTCGCACCGAACCCGTGATTGTCTCCATCGGCGTACGGCAATATAAGACCGTTCGCGTGACCGGCCGCGTGGCTGCCGGGGCGCCTGGCCTGGAGGTGGTCCTCGCGGGGCGTTCCCGATTCACAGCGATCCCGGATCCGGCGGGCGCGTTTGTGTTCGACGCAGTTGATGGCGACATTTACAGTCTCGGACTGGCGAAGCGCAACTCGCCCTCTTATGACCGGGGAATCGTGGTTATGCACGTGGCAGTCGGTGAAGTGAACATCGACGGCATCGAGGTGGCCCTGCCGCCCCCGCGACGAACTGTTCGCGGAAGAGTCGAGATGGAAGGCCGTTATCCCCTGCCTGCGTTCATGCTTGCAGTACGGCCAAATGTCGATTCCGGCCCCCCGTTTCTTCAGCCGATGGTGTTTCGCACCAGCTATGGGAAAGACTTTGGCGGACTGATCGTTGACAATGACGGCCGCTTCACATTGGAACTCCCTGAAGGCCGTCACCGATTGCGCGTGGAGGGGCCACCCGAGTCGCACCAACTCCGATCGGTGACGTACGGTTCGGCAAATCTTCTGGAGGACCTGCTTGATCTCGAGGGCGGGAGCGCGAACGAAATCGTTATCCGATTCTCGGAAGCTCCACGATCACGCTGGGTGGCGTTGAAGGGAAGGGTGACAGGCCTAGCGAATGTTTCACAGCCCGTGCGAATCGCGCTTGTTTCAACAGAAAGCAAAAAACGATTGGAACTGTCCCCAAAGAAGGACGGCTCGTTTGAGTTCCCAAGGTTGGCGCCCGATACGTACACCCTTTTGACGGAACCCCGGCTTGCAGGTGTGTCTCCGCAAACCATCGTCGTGTCTAACGGCGAGGCCCCATTTCTAAACCTTGCATTGCCGGGACAGCGACGTCTCGTGCTGCGGATTCCCGGAGTCGATCGCCGGCTCGCGCAGGGCCTGACTCTCGCGCTGAGCCGGAGCAAGACGGAGGGATATTCCATTCGGCTGGATATGCCCTTTGTCTGGAGAACGGAAAGGGAATTCGTCTGCTCCGGGGACACGTGCACCTCGTCAATGGAGAAGATGCTCGGGGAGCCGACTGTGTTGATCCCTGAAACCGCAGACGGCGAGATCACGCTCACGCTCCCCGATGGAGAGTATCAGCTTCGGTTGAACCAGGTTCCTTCGGGTTACACGCTGGCGTCCTTCACCAACGGTTCGGTCGATCTGCTACTCCGGCCTCTGCGCGTCGGCCCGGACACACCGAGGGATCTCACGATCGGCCTTTCGCGAATAGAAACTCAATAGCGAAGGTCAGCGGCGCCCCTCCCGTGTTGCCCTGGAATTTGCGCATTGACCCGAGGTACGGAGGAGCAATTTTCTGGCTGCGAAAAAATTGACACCATGCGGATCGACATCTACTATCAGTCCCATGTACACGCTGAATCCGCTCGCCGCCATGCCTTTGCGCAAACGAACTCACCTGCTGATCTTCGGAATCATACTTTTCGCGGCCGTTGTCGGCATCACGGTGGCGTGGCAGTCGAGCACGCCATATTCGCTCACGCAAGGGCAGCAATTCACGAACGCGGGACGGCAGGTCCTGTCGATCTCGCCGGACGGATCACAAATTGTGTACGTGGCGAACAACAGCTTGTATCTCAAGCGCACCGCGGAGAGGGAAGCGCGGCTGGTTGAAGGGACGGCCGGACAGCAGGCAGCGATAACAAATCCTGTGTTCTCGCCCGACGGGAGGTCCATCGCCTATTGGTCGGGGCAGGATCAGTCCTTGAAAAGAATTCCAGCGGCTGGCGGGACCCCCGTAACCATCTGTCAGGCTGCCAACCCTTATGGCATGAGTTGGAATGCCGGCGACGTCATCCTGTTCGGTCAAGGGACGGCAGGTATCCGCCGTGTGCCTGCCTCGGGCGGAACTCCGGAGACCATTGTGACGGTCAAGGCCGGCGAAGTGGCGCACGGCCCGCAGCTGCTGCCGGATGGCAACACGTTGCTGTACACGTTGGCGTCAAACGCGAATTCGGCGGCTCGCGGGATACCTCCCGGGTTGGAGACCTTGGTCAATGAGGCCCGCGGCCGGGGCCTCGACGTAAACGCCATCCTTGCAAGCTTGAATCAAGGCCAGATCTGGGACAACGCGCGCATCGTCGTCCAGTCGTTGAAAACCAACGAGACCAAAGTGCTGATCGACGGTGGCAGCGATGCGCGGTACGCCCCGACTGGCCACCTCGTTTATGGCAAGGCCGGCACGTTGATGGCTGTGCGCTTCAATCCCGACCGACTGGAAGTGTCGGGGACTCCGGTGAGGTTGATCGAGGGTGTTCGCAATGCTGGAACGAATACCGGTACGACACAATTCAGTTTCTCGAATAACGGAACACTGATCTACCTCGCAGCGGCTACAAGCCAGCCCAGCCAGCAGCGGCAATTCGCGTTCGTGGATATGGCCGGCAAAGTCACCCTGCTGCGCCACACACCGGCATCGATTTTCGGGCCGCGTATCTCGCCGGACGGCAAATATGTTGCCTATCGCGACGGCGGCGCCGCATGGATCGCGGATCTCATGAGCGAGGCGCCACCGCGGCGCCTGACGCCGACAGAGCCAGGCGAGGCTCCCATCTGGTCACCCGACGGGCAGCGGATCGCGTTTATCTCGATTTTCAACGGTCAGGAGGCGCTGTTCTGGCGCCGCTCGGACGGCAGCGGAAGCGCGGAACTGCTCGCGGATCGCGCGCGTGCGCCCGAATCGTGGGCTGCGGACAACCAGTCCTTCACGTTCATCACGCTCGTCGGGCCTTCCGGCGATGCGGGCGACTACGACATCTGGAGTTACTCCATCAAAGACAGGAAGGCGACGCCTTTGATTGTGATTCCGAACTCCGCGCAATCCGGCAGCCGCTTGTCACCAGACGGCAAATGGATCGCGTACGAATCCAACGAGACGGGCCGTGCGGAAGTTTACGTCGAGCCGCTGCCTCGTAACGGGCAGCGTTATCCGGTCTCGAAAACGGGTGGTGCTCGACCCGTGTGGGCGCCGGACATGTCGAAGCTCTACTTCGACAACAATGCCGGGTTAAACGCGCGAATGCTCTCCGTCAACGTGAAGACCCAACCGTCATTCACCGCGAGTGAACCGGAAACCTTGCCGATGAAAGATTTCATCCAGCCCTCGGGAACGATCCGGCGCCAGTTCGACATCACCGCCGACGGCAAGCAGTTTCTTGTCATGACCGATGCCGGAATGCAGACACCACGAATTGAAATCATTGCCAACTGGTTTGACCAATTGAAGGGCCTCAGCCGGTGACGTTCGGAATCTCGATCGCCTGTTGATGGGTTGACGCCTCGCACCCCTGCCGGCTGCTGCCGTGATCGTCTTCCGGGTACCATAGCAGAGATGTTGATGTGCACCGTCCGTGATTGTCGTTTGCCCTTGAGCCGTGAGGCGGGCCGGGTCGTCTGTGGCTCCGGCCACGCGTTCGATATTGCCCGCAGCGGTTATATCAATCTGCTGCAGCCGCAAGATCGCCGATCGCGGCAACCTGGCGATACTCCTGAGGCTGTTGCGGCGCGTCGACGGCTTCACGACCGCGGGATCACCGCGCCGCTTCTGGAAGGACTCTTCACAATGATCCAGCCCAAATCCGGCGATGTCATTCTCGACGCCGGCTGTGGCGAAGGGTTCTATCTAGGATCGCTCGCCGCTCATTCCGGTTGCTCGGGACATGGCGTGGATATCGCGACCGCGGCGGTGGATGCAGCAGCGAGGCGGTACCGGAACTGCGAATGGATCGTCGCGAATGCCGACCGCGGCATTCCTTACGCGGATCACTGCTTCTCAGTAGCGCTTTCAATTACCGGCCGCTTGAACGCGGCGGAGTTCTGTCGTGTGTTGCGGCCGGAGGGAAGGTTGCTTGTGGCCGTACCCGCTCCTGACGACCTGGTTGAGATTCGCGGCAAAGGCCGCGATCGGGGCCCGCGAACGATAGCCGAGGCGGAAAACCTTCGCTTGCTTCAGCAGGAGCGGGTGACCACGTCGGCTGATCTCGACGCGGATGCCGTTCGAGATGTTCTGCATGCCGTCTACCGGCCGCTTCGAGCCGAGCCGGCTTCCGCGCTTCGCTTGACATTCAGTCTGGATCTACTGATGTTCAGTCCCCAGAAATCTTAGCGATCCCCGCCACGAGCGCTATTTGAGCTGCCGTGCCAGCCACTGAAGCCGCAGTAGCTCTCGTTCCAATGCAGGCAGCACCGAAAGGTAAGTCACGTTCACGGTGTCTACCCGCTCTATCGCGACAACGGAGGCGAGTGCGGGTGCCATCTGTCTGGCTGCTGCAAGTGTTTCGCGGGCAAGTGCGGAATGGGGCAAATCCTTCAACTCCACCGCATCGAACTGTCCGCGTTCCTTTGTTTTGGCTTTCAGAAATTTCAAAAATAGGCCGGTACTCTTTTCGAGTTTTCCGGCGGGGGTTTTTAGCTTTGCCTGGGCACCCAGCGCGTCGTCCAACTCCCGATGAGCGGACTGAAAGTCCTGCAATGCGATCCGGAGCTCCTGGTATGTTTTTTCGCGAACCCGTTGTTTCTTTCTGTTCTCGGCATCGCGAACCTGATCGGCGGTGAGCACAGTTCCGGTCTGGGCCTCCCGATGTGCCTGTATATCGCGATCACGCTCTCGCCTGAGCCGCTCTGCTTCCGCTTCAGAAACGAAGCGTTGCCAGGCCTCGCGCGCTGCCTGGGGATCTGGAGGGGCCTGGGCCGCGGCGGTCAGGGACGACAGCAGAACCAGCATCAGGAGGGAACGCCGCATCATTACTTCGGCTTCTTGACCTCGTAGTTGGGCCAGCCCGCTGGTGTGTCTTTGGGCATGATCCGAATGAACGCTTCGACGGCGTGAAGCTGGCCACCGTAAACCTTGAACGCTTCAAAGGTCGTCAAGGCATTGCCGGGGCCGTAGCTGTTGGTATCGCCAAAATTGAGATACATCAGAACGATCCCCAGTTCTTCATCGACGGCTGCGATCCGATAGCTCACATCGGGATGAGGGGTCACGCGCTGCGTGGAGATATTCTCGCTGCCGGCGCGCGCTCCGGGCCCAGCCATCCGGGTGCCGTTCTCGATGCGGTAGGTGTTGGGCGCGAAGGGGGCTTTCACGTCCTCGAACTTGCCACCGGGCTTGAGCCCTATGGGATAAAACTCCGCAATGCGAATGAGTTCTGCCCGAGACATCTTTTGAGAGGCGTCGGGCACTCGATTCATTTCTTCCTGAGGCTTGACCAGGTTTTCAATGGCGAAGAGCGCTCCTTCTGTCCGGTTGCGAGTAACCATCGTTTCGATCTCGCTAATCTTCCGGTCTTCAATCTTCAGACGGAGCGCGAGCATGATGGGCGTTCCATTTTCCTCCACGATCACATGCGATGCGGCCTGGCCGTCACGCGCATCGAGGAAGTCTTGCCGATACTCTCGGAGCTTGTTGATGCCCTTCCATAGTCCCTCACCGAGCGGGAGCGTTTTCGTGTCTTCTGTGAAGCGGGCGTTTGCGGCGAGAGGCAAAGTTTTCGGATCGTGCTTCACCATCGCGTCGAGGTACTGCGTAATGAATCCGCGCAGGCATTCCCGATCGCAGCGAGCTTGCGCTTGCGCCGCGGGAGACGTCAAAAGGACGAATGACAATGCAGCCAGTATGAGTTTCACGGGTTCCTCCGATAACGGGCGGATTATACCGATTTCTATGGCCAGGATCGCCTGTAGTCGCGACGTGCGGTCCGGCGCACTATTTCCGGAAGGAACGCTCGACCGAATCTTTGGGGTCGAGGGACACCGGCTGATCGCGCCATAGCCAGCGCATCATCTCCGGCAGCATCGCGCCGCCCATATTGTGGCTGTGCACGCCCATTCCCCACGAGTAGTTGACCTCGTATCCCTTCTTCGTGAGGGCCTCCATCAGTCGGACGTTTTGCAGGAACCAATCTCGATTCGGGTCATAGGCGCTGTTGTTGTTCGTGCCGCGGTTGTCATTGCGGCCATCCACCATGAAGATGCGTATCGGCTTCTTCTCGCTTGCGAGCACCTTTTCCGGATAGACGTGTCCGCCCTTCAAATCGACGAATGTTCCAATCCCGCTGAGCACCTTGTGAAATTGATCAGGACGCTCCCACGCAACCGTAAACGCGGCAATGGCCCCCGAACTCCATCCGGCTATGCCATGCCGATCCGGATCGCGCGAGATTTTGTAGTTCTTGTGGAGTTCCGGCATCAACTCATCGATGATGACCTTCGAATAGCGGTCGCCAAGCGTATCGTACTCATCCTGGCGAATGGACCTCGCGTCCGCGATATTCACGCCCGGATCGATGAACGCGCCGACGATCATGGGAATGTCGCCGCGATAGATCAGATTGTCCAAAACGTTCTGGGCGCGGTAAAAACCATCAGCCTTCAGGTACGTCGCGCCATCTTGAAACACCATCAGGCTGGCATCACGGCTTCCCTTGTATTGGGCCGGAACATAAACCCAGTATGTGTGCTCCACTCCCGGAAATACCTGGCTCGGTAGCTTGAAGGGGCCTCGCACCTCTCCCCTGGGAACACCTTCGCGCGGAAGGGAATCGGGGCCCAGGGTGTAAAACGCGTCAAACTCCGAGGGCGCCGGACCGCCGGGAGCCCGTTGCCCCGCGGCAGCCGCCGTCAGCGCGATCATTAGTCCGAAAGCCGGGAGGATCCGCGTCGGGAGATGTTTGGGTGTTCTCATCGGTAGCCTTTCACTCCTTGCACAAAGACTCGATTATGTCTGTTTTGCCGCCATCCCGGCTGGTCCGGGCGGGGAATCGCCTGCCCTCAAGACCGCGGTTTTGTGCAAAGCCTGTTCACTGCGCTTTCGTTGGTGCGTAGTATCCGGCTTTTGCCCGGACCCGATACTCCGCAGCCTTTCCGGCCGGGGGCTGAAACTTTGCGTTCACTTTGATCTTTCGCCATTTGCCGTCAGTTGTTTTGTTTGACGGGCGGTAACCCAGCAAGTATTCGTGCTTGAGGTCCCTCGCGATCGCCCGATAGACGCCGGTGAGGTAGACGACAGATTGGGGGAAATACGCGGCCCCTCCGCTGCCTTCGGCGAGCTCTCTCAGCAGAGGATTCATCGTCTCTCCCGTTGAGTTCTGCCTCGGGATGGAGATCACGTACAGGCGCAGATCGTTGTCTTTTAAAATCTCTTTCACCTTGGAGAACGATCGTGAGGCCGGATCTAAGCGCGTGGTGAACACGATCAGGGCCCGCCTGTCGGTGGGACGCTGCTGCAGCTTGTTCAGGGCTTCATGCATCGAATCATTAAGCGGCAGGCCTTTGGCGTCGGCGATAACAAACTCCTGGCCGGGAGACAGACTCCGCCCCAATCCGTCAACAGCCATCCCCTCGATTTGATTTCTGAGACTTGCTTCGGTGTCCATCAGCAAGGCGATGCTGGCGGACGTTTCGGCGTTCGAGAAGTACGCAAGGTCCTGCGGGACGTTGTCTTCGGAGAGGCGGAACGCATCCTTCGGCAAGCCGGTGACGACCCTTCCGGCGTTGTCGAGAACATTGACGCGGAGGTAGACCATGGTTGGATCGAGGGCGGCCTGCTCAGCCATAGCCACGCTGATCGCCAATAAGAGGAGTGTCGCAAAAACGATGCTTCGCTTCATCAGTTCACCTCTTGAGGGGGGGGATTGCGGAATCATAGCTCATCCCGACGGACTAGCGGAACTTTGGGCACGGATGTCGTCCCACCTTTTTCGACGGTGACAGCCACGCCTTTTGATTCAATCCTGGATAGAAAGTTACGGTCTAGATAGGGCACGACATCCGCCCGTGTTGCAACTTCGAAGGCGAAGACGGAATACAGTCCCGGTGCCACGCCGGCGAAGCGGAACGGCGTCGCGGCATCCTCCAGGATGACGGTCTTGAATAGAGCCGGATTCTGCCGTCGAGAGGGGTGGGGGGCGAGCACAACCAGAATTGGATCTTTCCGCGTGCCGGCAATCGCGCCTTCCAGCGTCCCACCGTCGGTGCCGAGGATGATCTCGAGAGAATCGATGGATCGGCCGGCAATCTGGAGTCCGTCATCGAAGACGCTGCGCGGCCCTTCACGGATATCGGCGACGTAGAATGCAGTCGGCCCCAATGCAGACACGACCACGTCGTAGGAGCCCGGCGGGACGCCGACGATAAAGGGTTTCTCGCCGGTGTAGGCAGACGCAACTTTGAAAAAGGGATTGGCCGGATCTCCGTAGCGGCTTCGCAGGCCGACCTGGAGGGACGCTGTAACCCCAGCGGCCTCGATTCGGAAAAGAGTCATCACGTTGCTCTGTGGACTGGCGAGAGCGATGGACATTGGTGTCGCCACGTCGGAGAGAAGTTTGAAACGGCCTGAAACACTAACTCTCTCTTCAAGGAAAACCTTGAGGTCTTTTATATCGGCATCACGAATCTCGAACGCCGTTCTGGCGGACCGGCCGTTCAGGTTGGTTGTCATTAATTCATATCTGCCGGGAAGGAGTCCTTCGACGACAAAAGCACCAAACGCGTCGATCTGAGCGGGGATGGTCTCTGAAGGCGTCCGCTCGTCCTGCAACAGTGCGGCGAGTTGGGTACCACGGATGTCACTCAAATGAGCGTTGACGATCTCTCCGGAGGCGGAATAGGTTTGAGCGGCAGCCAATGCGAAATCCGCGCGGCCATCGGTCTGGCCGTCGAGGCGGATCGACGCGGCGGTTCGAAAATCAGGCGTGCCCGGGTAGAACGCGGCTTTCAGCGGGACGGACTGGACTGTTCGCCCGTCGGGCGAGAAGGAGGCCGCGAATTCTTTGGCGCGCACATAATAGGTGTCCGTAGGCAACCCTTCGATGTGGTATTCGCCGTTGGCGTCGGTTGCGGCCGAACCTGCTCTGCGCCACGATAGGTGGCCGCGCACATCGGTCATCAACTTCAAGACTTCGACAAGCGCTCTCGGGAACGGTTCGCGTTTTTCGTCCGTGACCCTGCCGTTGATCGCGCCCAGCCCGGCCATCGATATATCGCGCCGGACGCGCTGCCCCTCGCCCACCGTAAGGCGGATCTTCTCGGGAGCGGATGGCCCCGGAACGGGCGAAAAGCGGCTTGCCTGAAGCTCCACGGTATAAATGTTCGCCGGAACATTGTTGATGACGTAATGCCCGGTGACATCCGTTTTCACTTCGAACTCGGCGCCAGGATTCGCCCAGATAAAGACGCGGGCACCTTCGATGGGCTGCAGAGAACCGGTGCGGGTGACAATGCCTTCAACCGTGGCGCTGCCGCTTTGTGGGCCGCGCACGCCGGCAAGTATCAACAGCAGAGCGGTGAGCAGAACCTTCATCCGGAATCAGTTCTTCCCAATGGCGAACAGGTTGCGCTCCGTGCGGATATACCACTTGCCATCCACCAGCGCTGGCGAAGCCAGCGTGCGTTCACCGATGGCATTGGTGTGCAGCAGCTTGTAGGTTCCGCCGGCCTGCAGAACGAAAGTTTCGCCGTCGTCGTTCGTGAAGAATACCTTGCCGTCCACAGAGACGGGCGATGCCGAGAAGCCTTCGGCCCGTGGGGCCGTAACGCGCTCCTGCCACGCAGTCTTTCCTGTCGCCGCATCGAATGCCGTGATGATGCTCTGCATATCGTTGACCATGTAAAGATGGTCGCCGACCAGGATGGGAGAGGGAATGAACGGGGAGCCGCGTGGGCTCGACCACGCTACGTGAGAGGCAGTGACGTCCCCGGAACCGCCAGGTCGAATCGCGAGAGTCGGACCCGCTCTGCCGGAAGAGTTAAATACGAGGCCGTGACCGACCACCGGCGTGGGGACCGTCTCGATCGTCGTTCCTCTGGCGCGCCACAGCTCGTGACCATTGTCGGGGTTGTAGGCGACGACGGAGTTTTGTCCATTAACAATGATCTCCTCCCGGTTGCCGGCATGGATGGCGACGGGCGTGCCCCAACCCACGCGTTCTGTCCGTGCGGTCCGCCACACATCCTTGCCGGTTTTCGCGTCAAACGCGGCGATGAAGGCGTTCTGATTCTGGTCCTGATAGAGGATGACGCGATCCCTGTAGAGCAGCGGCGAACCTGCGGTGCCCCAATAGTTGGAGGTTGCTCCCAGATCGCGATGCCACACGACCTTTCCTGTGAAGTCGAACGCCAGCAGTCCGCGATTCCCGAAGGAAACGTAGATCCGTTCGCCGTCGGTTGAAGCCGTGGCCGAGGCATTGCCGTTCTTCGCGTGTACGGATTCCACCCCGCGTCCATCCAGTGCCGGGGCAGCCGCCTCCCACAGCAGGGCGCCGTCGCTGCGGCGATACGAAAGCAACGAGAGCTTTCTTCCGCTCTCCTGAGCCGTTGTTACAAAGACCCTGTCGCCCCACACGATTGGTGAAGAATTGCCGTTGCCCGGGACCGGCTTCCTCCAAAGGACATTTTCTGTCGCCGACCATTTATCGATATAACCGCCGCTTGCGACGATGCCCTGGCCCGAAGGGCCTCGCCAGCGGGGCCAATACCTGGCGCCTTCGCCTTCGCTGGCAACCATGCGGACGGAAGCAGCCTGTTGAAGCGCTGCAACCGGTTTCGTCGCAGTCCAAGCCAGCACGATCGCCAAAGCAATGCTGCCGAGCCACCAAGCCTTCCGCATGGGCCTCCTTCGATGTTGGTAAACTGCGTCCATTTTCGGTGCAGCGGCGCGTGCTTGTCTACATTTCCTGTATTAGAGCTTTTGCACAACGGGAAAGAATTGGCCACGGACGACACGGATTAAAGGGACGCAGAAAGGAAGATATCTGTTTCGCTCCCAAAATCCGTGTGATCCATGGCCAAATTTTCCACCCGCACTTTTGTGGAGCAAAGCCCTGTGATAGCTTGCCGATGGGAGGACTAAACCATGCAGAGGAAAATGTTGGCCATGTTTGGCGCGACTGCGGCTCTTGCGCTTGGAGGCGTCTACTACAGCCAGGGACAGCGGGGACCCGGCGCCCAGGTGCAACTGCCGGAAGGTGCCGGAAGGGATGCCCTTGTGCGTTTCGATCCGAAGACGGAGAAGTTTCAGAGTTGGGCGATTCCTTCGGGAGTCGGCATCGTGCGAAACTTTGGCGTCACGAAATCCGGCAATCTGATCATTCACCAATCGAGTTCGAATCGCGTCGGGTTGGTGGAAATCGGGAAATAGAGGCTAGCCACAGAGAAAATCTCTGTGGCTAGCCCCTAATTTATGGCGCCAGGGAACCCAGATAGGCCGAAATCGCAATGATGTCCTCATCGCTCAGTTGCGTCGTGGGCTTCTTCATCAACTGAGCGTCAAGGCCGTTTCGTTCGCCGTTCTTGAAGAGGTAGAGCTGCCGCGCGATGTAAATCGAATGGAGCCCGGCCAGCCTCGGCACGGCGCCCAACCCTTTGAGGTTGTCTCCGTGACAGATGGCGCAAGCGACAGTCTTCCCATTGCCGCCCGTTTCCACGAGGGTTTTCCCACGGGCGATGCTGCCCGCCGGCACATAGGCTATAAAGCCTGATTTGGGATCGCGATTGCGAGCCCGCGACGCATCTTCAGGCAGCGTGATGATGCGATTCCCAATGGCTTCGGTGGTTTTGTCCGGATGCGGATAACGCATCCGACCGGGTCCGATATAGGTTTTTGCAACCGTCGGAGCTTCAACCACGCGGTTCCACGGCGCAGGTTTTCGCGCCGCAAACCATTCGGCGGCCTGTTTCATTTCATCATCGGTCATTGCGGCCGAGATGCCATTCATGCGCGACATATCCTTACGCGCTCCCGACTTGAAATCCTGAAGCTGTCGGAGGATGTAGGTGGCGTTCATGCCGGTCAGGTCGGCGGATTCCGGGTGACCCAGCCCCGACATCAGGTGGCAGGCGCCGCACGCCAGCACCGCTCCGCGTCCGCGAAGGATGACTTCCGGCTTGGGAGTATTTTCCTCAGGAAACCAATCGGGAGGGGCGGATAGGTTTTCAATGTCCGCCCGGGTATAGGTTTTTGCGCTGCCGGGGATGCGAACAGGCCCTGACTCCTCCGCTGCGGGGGGCTGGACCGGATCGATTACTTGAAACGCCCAGGTCGGCTGACGAAGCGTTCCCAGCTGAAACGCTGCCGCAGAAACCACGGAAACCAGCAACGCAAGGATACAAACTACGACCCTCATCGATCCTCCTTAACTTGATATGGTGAACGTTCCCGGATTCTACGATCCGTAGAGGAATTCTTCGCGGCTGATCCTGCCGCCATCGACAGTGTAAACAGCAATCTCATCGAAGTGACGCCGCTCGCCCGTGGCTTTGACGGTCCAGTCCAGGGAAAAGATTACCGAAAAACGATCCGGACTAAGGAATGGCCCCGTAACCGTTCCGCTGTGGAGTTCGTTGACGTCGAACCACCATTTGTTCTTGGCGCGGACCGCGTCTTTCCCATGCAACTCGCGGGGGAGACCGCCGAGTTCCATCGGTTCGACACTGACGATATCGTCCGCGTAGAGCTCTTCCAGCGCCTGCATGTATTTGCCTGCCCGGCATAGGGCCACGTAGTGATTCGCAACTTCCGCTGTTGTCATGAGCGCAGAGGATATCAGACGACGCGCTGTTAGCGCCCGTGCATTTGCCGCATGTGGGCCGACATGTTTCCTTGTGGCCGGAGCCTGAGGAATACGACGGCGGTTGAAGGGCGATTGCCGTAAACGGTTTTCAACTCCGATGTCAGGCTGTATGTCGTGAACTGGCCCCCGATGCCCACGTTCAACCACGACGGCCCGACAGGAAGTTCACGCTCAACTCCGATGGTGTAGGCCTGAATCCGCCCAATCGGCACTTCTTCCACCGTAGCCGGCTTGCCGTCGCGGCCGAGGACGACATGGTCGAAGCGCGCAATCTCCAAATCCGGTGCACCTTTCGAAGCGGTGAAGCCCACCAACCCGCACAACAGGCAAGTCGGCTGTTGAACCGGGAGCAGGCTTCGATCGCGATCGACGTTCTCGATGCGGGTCCACAACCAATTGCGCGCGGCGAATTTTGCAGTGATCTCCAGGTTGTAGGCGTTGAAAATTCGCCGGGTGCCGTCTTTGAGGTCTTTGTTGCGCCCCCAGATCAAGCTCGAGGAAATGTGTCCCGAAGCGAACTGTATATTGTGATGCAGGGATGCGGTTGTCCGCACCGTATCCAACGTCGGATCCAGTGCTTCGGGATTGTTGAGGCGTCCGGTTGAGAACTGGGCTGACAGACTCCGGTATGGCGAAACTGTCAGGCGAGTTGAGAATGAGTCCGGCTTTCCTCCATCGATATTCCACCGATTCTCATTCGGTTCCCGCCCGTGGAACGTTGACGCTTCGATCTGGACCGGCCCTTGAACGAACCCCAGCGTGAGGACGCTGCGGGAGATGTGGGTCGAGTCCTGCCGGTGATGCCCGATGACCGCGAGTGGATTTTCCGAAGCCGACGAGCGGTGGGGAAAGCCGGTGGGTCCCAGAGCCGATTCGCCCACCGGCCCTCCATAGGCGAACGCCTGGAATCGCTCTCCGAATTTAACGTCGTACCGTGCCGCCAACTCCATCACGAAGTCGTGGGGATGCTGGCCGTCAACGATCGAAAGCCCGAAGGCGGATTCCCCCGTTTGGAGCAGCAACGGGTACTGCCGCTTCGTGATCGTTGCCGGCTCGAAACTCAGCATGGTGCGAATGGAGACGGATTGCCGTCCAAACTGGCGGCTCACCATCGGCATGACCCAATTTGGCGAGAACAGCTTGTCGCGGCCGCGTGGTCCGCTCTGCTGGATATCCGCCAGAAACGCATTGGCATGGAACATGAACATCCAATTGCCGAGCGATCGGTGAAACATGGGGCTGGATTCTGATGTGGTGAGCGGTTCGACGCTGGTGGCAGAGGCGAGGAAGCCGACACTGCTTTCCACCCCAGGCATGTTCATTGTTTCCTGCGCCTGGACAGGAACAGCGGTCACCAGGAACCAGAGGCAGATCGTTGACCCAAGAACGGATCTAGTGTGTCGGCGGCACATAGATCACTCCAGGAAGCAGTTTGCCGGCGACGACATTCGACATGACCTTCATATCTTCGGTGTAGAACAGCTCGATCCCATGTAAGGGAACGGCGTTGGTCGTGCGCACGTACACGTAGCCGCCGTTGACGCCCTTCGTTTCCGGAATCAAGTCGTGGATGACTCTGGCAAGCCGCGCGCCTGCGTCAATGCTTGCGGTCGTGCGGCCGATCAGAGTGCCCGAGGGAGTTACCGCATATATCTCCACGTTCGCCGTCGAACTGCTTTCATTAAGGAGAGCCAGTCCGGTTTGCCATTGCGGTGGCCCATTCGCAATGTGTGAAAAGAACAGGCTGGTCTGCGCCGTGGCTGCCGGCACCATCGCCAGTCCTCCTCCGGCAGTGTCCGCATACGACGCGAAGCCGGTGAGCGGCGCGGTCCCTGCGACTCGAATCCACCCGGCCGTGAAGGTCGACGAAAGCTGGAAGAGACTCGCTGCGGTCTCCTGCAACGCCCCATTTCCGGGAATGCTTCTCGCCACCGTGATTGGCGGGCCGGCATCCGGGTTCAACGTCAGCGTGAGTACCTGCGCGGATGTGGAAAGATTCGTGACGCCGATCGTGGTTGTGTAGTCCGCACCGCCGAGCACTCCGGTGACGACATGCGCGAATGTCATTTGTGTGCTGGTGCCCGCATTGACGCCGTTCACTACCGCAGACTCGAACGGAACGCCGAATCTTCTTACCAGTGCCATCGAAGCAAACAGGGAGCTCGCGCTTCGAATTCTCATATAGCGCGCCTGCGACAAGTCAGCGGTCGGAAACATCTGTGAGATCGCGACTTGCATTGCACCGGCGGCCGGAATCGACTGCGTGAAAGGGGGCGCAAGTTCGCCGTTGGAACCGAACAATTGGACAGTAACGGATAGAGAAGCCCCGGTAACACTGATCACGCTGAGTTCGCTGTCTGCCGTGGCCAGCGGAACAATTTGATCCGTGCCGACGCTCTCCAATTGAAACGCTTCTGCGCCATCGAGCGATGTCAGGCCGTTGGTGTAATTCAGCCAGAACGCTTGCATCCCTTCGGTGTCCGTGACGCCGTAAACCCACCCCCCGCTTGCCACACCGGGGAAGAGCTCGCTCCCCAAACGCGCAAATTGCCCTCCCGGTGCGATTTGAATTGCCGGTGTTTCCGCCAGCACGACGCCGGACGCATTAGGTGCGAAGAGGTAGAGCTTGACGTTGGCGGTAACGGGGTCAACGTTAAGCAGCACAAAGCCCGTATTCGACAATTCCGCCACGGTAAAAGGCTTCGGAAAGAAGATGTCGGCGTGCCCCAGGGCTGCGGCCGGAAAGACGAGCAGCAGAACTAAAACTCCAAGTCGAACTGTCACGTGCCTCCAACGGGGGGAACACAAGTTTACGGGAATCCAACCAGGATTACACGGAAGACGCGGAACGGCGACAATCGCGCAGGCTATAATGCTTTCGAATAAAAATGAGCCTCCAACCACAGTGCGGTCTCGTTTTAGTCGCTGCGCTGTTGCTCCTGAGCCCGGCTTTACAGGCTCAACAACCGCCCGGGAGCCCCTGCAACGATACTGCTCCGGCGCCATCCGATGCAGCGCTCGTGCTGTCCCTGAAGGGCGGGCAGACTGTTTTTCGCGAAGGCGAGATTATCGGTCTCACGCTCGCCTATAGCAGCAGCACCTCCGACAGATACCAGCTGAACCTGCGGAACTACGATCGCAGCGGGCGGCTGGACGCCGAGACGTTCTGCATCGAACCCGCGTCAGGGCGCGATCCGTTGGATGATTATTTTAACGGCTTGTATGTCGGGTTCATCGGCGGCGGCCTTGGTGGAATTCAGATGTTGTCGCCGGCCGCAACGGCTGTCGATATAGAGCTGAATGAATGGAAAGCCTTGTCGCCGGGCCGGTATCAGCTGCGGCTCGTCAGCCGTCGCGCTCAGCGTTCAGCCGCGGCAAGCGAAACGCCGGGTTCCGTTTCTCTTGTACCGCTTCGTTCGAACAGCATCGAGTTCGAGGTTGTTCCTGCGAGTCCGGACTGGCAGGCAACACAGCTTGATTCGGCGGTCCGAGTGCTCGACTCCGCCATCAGCGATACCGCGAAGCAGCATGCTGCTCGTGTCCTGCGCTTCCTGGGCTCCGAGGCTTCGACACGCGAACTCGTAAAGCGTTATAGCGCGACCAATAGCCAATCCTTCGGCAGCACGGACTTCAAGTTTGGTCTGATCGGGTCTCCTCGCCGTCAAACGCCACCGACGCGATGAGAGCCGCCATCAGGGATCCGCAACGCCCGATTACAAACGACTTCCTGGAAACGTTGTCCCTTCTCGAAGTTCAGGAACGAGGCGAATATGCGTTGCCGCCCTTCACGGATGCGACCAGGGTCGCTTTTAACGCGGCTCGTGAGAGAAAAATGGCGGCTTTCCGGAGCCTGGTCTCGCAGCATATGACGGAATTGTCGGCTGCTCTCCTGTCGAAAACCTCGACGGCATTCGCAATAAGCGTGAACACGCTGCTGGAGGCGCCGCCCGCAAACGCCGATCGAACGGGACTGCAGCAGATGCTGCAGTCTTCGTGGGATACCCTTCCGGTGCGCATGCGGAACGAACTGATCATGTCCCGCTGGAAGGACATTGGCGGCCCCGGCATGTTGCCGATCCTGCGCCAGATCGTGGACGCGCCGCCCAATCTGCAGGCCCAGGGGCCCGAGCGTGGCCCTGCGTTAACGCGAATTTACGAACTGTCTGCGGATGAAGGACGCGAGCTGATCCTGAGGGAGATACTCAACACGAAGAGCGATATCGGCATGGACGTGCTTGGTCTGCTGCCCGATCGCGAGTTGCCCCAGATTGAGCGGCCGCTGCTCGAAAAATTCGCAACTCGACCGCAACCGTCGTCGATTACCAGCTCATCGAACGTTATAGTACGGCAAGCCCGCTCGCCGAGATAAAGACTGTGTTTGAAAAGACTCGCGTAAAGTGGGCGTGCGATCCCCAGAACGCGTTGCTGAGGTATTTTCTGAGAGTCGATCCCGGCTACGGAATCGCCCAGGTTGCCGACGCGCTTCAGCAGCGTCAAGCCACCGGCTGTTATCGCAGTTTGCTGACGGACCTGAAGAGCGCCATCAGGATTCCCGAACTCGAGCAGCTGGCGATCACTGCCTTGAATGATTCCTCTGTTGACGTCGCTCGAAGCGCTGCCGATGTTCTGGGCCACTATGGCTCCGCTGCGGCTGAAGCGGCTCTATGGCAGCGCATGGAGAGATTTCACGAGACCTGGAAAGATCGCACGAACGAACTGCGGACTCTGGGGCCACGGGACACCGAAGGTAGTGCCGCGGCCACGCTGGAGTTTTCTTTGATAGCCGCCTTGACGCAGGGAGAATCATGGGTTGTCGATGCGGACAAACTGGATCGGCTGAAGGCGCTCGCCAGTCCGGCCAGGCAAAATGGTTTGGAGTCGCGGCTCAGCGACTGGCGGCCGGGGCCCCTGTACCTCTCGTTGAGCTGGCCTGCTGGCGGCAATGTTAGCTACCACATTTCGGGGTACTCCGGCGACAGCGTGGACCAACTCGCGCGGCGAATTCGCCAATTTCCCTCGGGCACTCGCATGTCCTTCGCGTTGTCTTCGTCTGACGAAGCGACCCATCATGCCGACATCGAAATTGTGCGTGACGCAGCCAAGGCCGCCGGCGTCCTCCTCGAAATCACCCGAATTGATTGAATCCTTGCTTTGACATTTCCGAGTGTAGTTAACTCCCCGCATTCATATGTTCAACACACGGAATGTCTTATCGATTGTTGTATTGTTGCTGATTGCTTCGAGCGTAATCCTGCCTCAAACGGGCGGGTCCGTCTGGGAACCGATTACCGAAGAGCGTCTGCGTCACCCGAAGGCGGGGGACTGGCTGAGCTACCGGCGAACGGACGACGCCTTTGCTTACAGTCCTCTGAATGAGATCAACCGTTCGAACGTGAAGAACTTGAGGCCGGTCTGGACGTATCCGGTTCAGGACGACAGCCGGTGGGTGCCCACTCCGATTGTGGCGAACGGCATCATGTACGTCGCGGAAGGGAAGGGCCGCGTGCTGGCGCTCGATGTGGCGACCGGCGAAGTGAAGTGGATTTATTCGCGATCCTATCCTGAGGATATTCGCGCCTCGCAGGCCTATTTACGCCATCGGGGCGTGGCTGTGTTCGAAGACAAAATCTACTTTGGAACGGCGGATTCCTACCTCGTGGCGCTTGACGCGCGCACCGGCAAGCTCCTGTGGGAAGTGAAGACTGCGGACTACAAAAAAGGCGTTGGCCACTCCCACCCTCCGTTGATCGCCGATGGGAAAGTCATCATCGGATTCATTGGCGGCGAGCGCGAAGTCCGGGGTGCCGTCGCGGCCTATGAAGCGAAGTCCGGCGATCTTGCCTGGAAGACTTTCACCGTTCCCGCCCCGGGCGAGCCTGGGGCTGAAAGCTGGGCCAAGAGCGACATGCCGCCGTTGGGCGGACCCACCTGGGGAACGTTCAGTTACGATCCGGAGCTGGGTTTGGTGTACTCCGGAGTCGGTCAACCTGCACCGTGGGCGTCCACGCTCCGCGGCAACGGCGATGCGCTCTACACCAACTCGATCCTGGCTCTCGATATTAAGACCGGGAAGATCCGCTGGCATTTCCAGGTAGTCCCTTCGGACAACTGGGATATGGACTCGCCGTACGAAAGCACGCTCGTCGATCTCCCGATCAACGGAACGACGCGCAAGGCACTCATCCATACCAGCAAAATCGGCTGGGGCGTCGTGCTCGACCGGGCGACCGGACAATTCATTCAGCCCTTCAAGACCGCTTACGACAACATCGTTACCGGGTGGAGTGCCGCCGGGCGTCCCATCTATAACCCGGCCGTGGTACCAACGCCGGAGGTTGTCGATACCGGCAAGGTCTTCGAGGTCTGCCCGCACTTTCATGGCGCGCGCAATCTGAATTCTTCGAGCTTCAGCCCGTTGACGCAGTTGTACTACGTGGGGATCAATAACTCCTGCATGGATGTCGTCTTCGCCACGCAGAAGTACGAACTCGGACAGGCTTATCAGGGAATGAATCTGCAAAGCGCGAAGATGGCGCCAGGCTACAACTACATCGGTGAATTTGTGGCGTTCGACCCGGCGACGGGGAAACGACGCTGGGAGTATCGCACCAGGAGCGGCGCCGCAATGACGGCGTCTGCACTGGCCACCGCCGGCGGCGTTGTGTTCGGGGGCACGGCAGATCGTTATTTGTTTGCGCTCGACAGCAAGAATGGAAAGCATCTCTGGGACATTCGCCTCAACGGCGACATCTCCGGCGCACCCATAACCTTTGAAGTCGGTGGGCGGCAATATCTGGCTGTCGGCGCCGGCGGTAAGATCGCACAAACAACGTCGTTTGCACGCTTGACGAATACGGATATCCCGCTGGGGTCCGGCATGATCTGGGTTTTCGCATTACCGCAATGATTCCTTAAAAGGAGGCCACGAGTGAAAAGATACAAGTCAGTTCTGTTCGGAACGGGTTTGATCGTCGCGCTGGGTTATCAGGTTGTGCAGGGCCAGGCAGGGAAGCAGGCCGCCCCGGCCGCCGCGGACAAGGCAACGATCGAACGTGGGCGATACATTGTCGAAATTGGTGGCTGCAACGATTGCCACACCGCGGGATACGCCAACGCCGGGGGGAAAGCTGCGGAGGCCGACCGTCTGAAGGGCGATGTCCTCGGATTCCGGGGGCCGTGGGGAACCACGTATCCAACGAATTTGCGGCTTTCGATCGGTAAATTAACCGAAGAGGCCTGGCTGAAGTACGCGAAAGCGCTCAATACAAAACCGCCGATGCCGTGGTTCAACGTCCGTGCCATGACGGATGCGGATCTGCGCGCCGTGTACCAGTATATAAAGCAGATCCCGGGACAGCCCGGAACGCCGGCTCCCGCATTCGTGCCTCCGGACAAGACCCCGAAACCGCCCTTCGTTCAGTACCCATAAAAAATGCGGGTCAGACTACTCGTTTCCCAATTTTGAACTTCAGAAATTGGGAAACGAGTAGTCTGACCCGCATTTTTTCGCTCTAGAAGGTAACGCCGAGAGTAACGCCGAAGCGCCGAGGCGCTCCCATTTCACCCACGAAACCCGACGGTGCGAAGTTGCCATAGGCAAATGCAATCGGGATGTATCGCGTGTCGAAGGCGTTCTTCACCCACGCTTCCACGAAGGCATGTTTCCCCCGGACGCCGGCACGGAACGATGCCAGGGAATAGGCTTCCTGTCGTGCCGTGTTCGCGTCGTCGTATTCGAACCCGCCGTTAAACCAGACCTCACCACGCCCATAGGCCATCAGTTTCTGAGTAAGGGGGCGCGTGAGCTGGGCGCCAAGGGTGACCGTATAATCCGGAGTGCTGGGAACTTTCTTGTCCGACACGTTCGACGTGCCGCTGACAAAGCGGGCGCGCGTGAAGCCGACGGTTCCGAACACATCGACGGTGCGGTGTGGCCGCGTGATCATCTCGAACTCGGCGCCCTTGCTGCGCGCTCCTCCAACATTCGAAATGTAGAACTGGCCGGGCGCGAAGGCGTTCGGAAGATTGAGTTGCAAATCATCCCAGTCCACAAAGAACACCGCGGCATTCATGGACACCCGGCCGTTCGCGACCGTGCTCTTTACTCCGCCCTCCACGTGCCATGCGTCTTCCTCGTTGTAGGCTTCCAGTCCTGCCGGCGACGCCGGGTTAAAGCCGCCCGCCTTGAAGCCGCGGGTTGCGGAACCGTAAACCATGGCGGCGGAAGTGAAGCGGTACGCGGCCGAGAAGTTCGGCGAGACATTGGAGAAACCCTTTTCGGTTTTTACGACGGTGGCAGGGAAGATCGCCGGGCTGAAAAACGTATTCAGGTCGGCTTCCTTGTTTTCGTGGTCAAAGCGTCCGCCAACGGTCAGGTCCAAGCTGTCGCTGAAGGTCGTCGTCGCCTGCCCGTAGACCGCGACACCTGTGTCATCCAGGGCCGCGAGTGGAGAATGCTGGCCGACGGGGAACGGAATCTGCGGCGAGAGCAGCCCTGCTGAAAAATTGTTTAGGGCGTCCTGATCGTAGTCCTGGGTGAAGAGGAACACACCGGTTTGCCATCGCAGACGGACACTGTTTCCCAACCCCAGCGGCGAAGCGGCCGACGACGCGAGGCGAAACTCCTGCGTAAATTGCAGGTCCTTTTCGCGATTGTCGCGGCGGACCAAGGGCAGCGGCGTGTAATCCAGATCGGTCTGGTCCTGGGTCTTCCACTTCACGAGGCCCGTGGTTGAGGCGAAGGTGAACCGTGATCCTTCGTAACGATTGAGCAGCGTTGTGGACCAGATATCCCGGTTTGTGAAACCTTCAAAATCGCGGGCGGCGTGGAAAGGGCGCTGCCGGAGTGTCGCGAGGTCCATGAGGGCATAGTCGCCATCGCGCGCGCGCTCGCCGGAGACGATCAGGCGAGTTTCCCAAATGCTTGCCGGGGTGAAGGAGAATTGAAACTTTCCATAGGACACCTCGCGGCTATCCAGGTCGTTGCCGGTGATGTCGTTGACCGTGAATCCATCGCGTTCACCTTTGCCGAGGGTCAGACCCACGCCCACCTTGCTTCCAAGCGGCCCGGATGCGCTGGCACGAGCGTCCCAGTCTCCGTAGTTTGCGAGAGGCACTGTAAGGCCTCCGCTCCATTGGGAAAGGGCCGGCTTGCGGGAAGTCACATTGATGAGTCCCCCAAGGGTGTTGCGCCCGAAGAGCGTGCTTTGCGAACCACGGACGAATTCGATCTGTTCGATGTCGGTCAGTTCGATATTCGAAGAGTTGGAGTTGAGTTGCGGTACCCCGTCAATGTACGTCGTAATGCCGGGATTGGCCGGGCTCGAACCGACGCCGCGGAATCGTGGATTACTGAGCTTGCGGGCGGTGAACTCCGAGAAGAAGGTGTTCGGGGCGAAGATCCCCGCATCGCTGATCCTGCTGACACTTGCATCCCGTAGCAGTTGCGCCGGTACTGCTGTCACACTCACTGGCAGAATCTGAACGTCGTCGGGTTCCTTGTACACATTGACGGTGATCGGCGGCAGCCGCGTCGGGTCGCTGTCCTGGGCCCACGAGTTGTCGATACCGCATAAGACCGTGGTCAAGAGTACGAACTTGGTAATTTTCATGGGCGTAATTATCTACGCCCGGTGCGGCGCGACAAATCACTAAGTGCTAGAAGCTTCGCGGGACCGCAAGCCGCGGCGGCGCAGTCGGGACCGGCACGGGCATCGTAAACGTGATTTCGGCCTTCGCCAATCCGCCACGCCTGGGCAGTACGGTGGCGAATAGCTTGAGAGAGGACGCCACCGGGGCAGGATCCCGATTTTCGAGACCCTCGTAGTCATAGCATCTCAAGGTTCGGTAGGTACTGCGATCCCAGGTTTGACCGTTGCGCCATTTCACGAATTGCTCCAGGGTCATGGGCTGGAACTCGAAGAGATGGTTCTGGACGTTAATCGTTTGCGGGATGCTTACGGTGCCGCCACAAATATAGCCGCCTTTGGCGTCGTAGTAGTTCGCCAGGATTCGAACTTCCGCATCCAGGCAACTCTCTTCCGGTTTACTGACGGCCGAGAATAAGGAAATCGCAATCGGTAACTGAGGGTCGACGGTTCGACTGGCTGACAGCGGGATCCATTGCACATCCGCGTCACAGGTCGCAGTCTTTTGAACCTCAGCCCGGATTTGTTCGGCGTTCTTGTTGACCGCGCCGAGTTGATCTCGAAGTCCACCAAACTGTCCCTGCAGGTCTGTGACGCGAGAACGCAGATCGTTGAACTGCGTCTGGAGTTCGAACTGCGCCTGTTGCAATCCCAGAAAAGCGAATAGAAGTGGCGTAATCATGCGTCTATAGACGCACGTCCCCGAAAATCGTTCTATCGATGGATGCGGGAATTTACAATCTCCGTTGGAGGTACCGGGATGAGCCGTTGGGGGTTCCGTTTCGCACTTTGCCTTGCGTTGGCAGGATGTCTGGGTTTGTCGGCATTGATCGGGCAACAGAACGCGCCGGCCGCGCCGCCTTCAGGCTATCGCTTTCATCATGTTCACTTGAATACGATTAACGCCCGCGCTGCGATCGACTTCTATACGACCCAATTCAAGGCGGAACGCGGAATGTTCGGCGGAACAATGCCCGCTGTTCAGGCGCAGGGGAAGTGGCTGCTGTTTAACGAAGTGGCGCAGGCGCCGCCCTGGCCGGTGATCTCGCCTCTCTACCACATTGGTTGGGGCGCGCCGGACATGAAGGCGACTTACGATCGGCTCGTCGCGAGCGGCGTGAAGTTTGAGACGCCCCTCACCGACATTTCGCAGGTCCTGCAGGCGGGGGCGGGGCGGACATTCTTCGCGTATGTGGACGGCCCGGATCACGCGATGATCGAAATCAACTCCGCGAGCAACGACAACTTCCAGCACGTTCACTTTCTCAGCAACGATCCAGTGACGACGGGCCAGTGGTTCGTGAAGCACTTTGGCGCCACGACCGGCAATCCGAATCCCTCACGCGAAGCGCGCGTCTACAACGGGCTGCAGATCTATCCGTTCATGGGAGCCAATCTCGATGGCATCCAGTTCTTCTGGTATCCCAGGGCTTTCGGTGAGGGTTCGTATCCTGACGCCTGGAAGGGCCGTACGGACTTTGCCTCAGCCCGCGGGCGGGTGATCGATCACATTGCGTTCAGCGTCGAGGGGCTCGATGCCGCACTCGCCAAGCTGGAGTCTGATGGAGTGAAAGTCCTGCAGCGGCCGCAAAGCACGCTCGGCGGCCTGGTTCGTTCGGCTTTCATTCAGGGCCCCGACGGTGTCGAATTGGAAATCGTGCAACGCTAGTTCTGGAGGAATTTCCGGCCTCGCCACGAAATGCGCTCATCCTGCCCGCGAAGTCTGCAGATTTAGTTTTGGTCGAAAAGGCTTTTCGGCATTCGAACAAGCCGGATTGTGGTAAAACCTGCGTTCATAGTCAGCAAAAAAATCTGAGAGTGTGGCCGAAATTCGACCATGTGGACCGGTCGCCCAGGTTGCTGGGTCAGGGGTGTGATGGATAACGATAGCGAACATCCGCAGGATCGATCAGGTCCCACGGCCGCCAGTCCCGCGCGGCGGCGTCGTTTGGACGAAGAGGCCTTTGACAATCACGAGCAACTGCGAGAGATCGCGGATGGTTTGTCCGCAGCAAGAGGAGAAGCGTTTTTTCGCTTGCTGGCACGGCACTTGTGCACCGTGTTGAAGGCGGATCTTGCCTGCATCGGTGAATTGCCGGAGAGGGACCAATTGACGGTCCGGACAATCGCGATGTTTGACGGAACCCGGTTTCTGGAAGACGTCGAGTATGTGTTGACGGGCACTCCCTGCAGGGAAGCGGTGATCCACGGCCATTGCTCGTATCCGACAGGGGTGCAAGCTCTTTTCCCCGAGGACCGCCTTCTTGCCACCATGGGGATCGAGAGCTATTACGGCGTTGCGCTCAAGGGTATGAGCAACGAGACGATCGGCGTTCTGTCGGTAATGCGCCGCACCTCTTTAACGGACTTTCGCCGAACTGAGGCCATTCTCGGCATTTTCGCCTCCCGCGCTTCGGCAGAGCTGGAAAGGCGGAAGTTGGAACGCGCCCTGCGCGAAAGCGAGGCGCGGAACCGCGCAATCCTTAACGCTTTGCCCGACATGATCCTGATCCTCGATGCGCAGGGCGCCGTTCACGATTATTCCGCGAAGCATGGCGAGGCCGCGGCTGCAAGACCGGGAAAGGATCTTGCATCGGTTTTTACTCCCGAAGTGGCCAGGGCCATTCTGGATCGCTGCGCGGCGACTGGCCCCGAAGCCCCCTCTGTTGTCGAATACTCTTTGCACGACGATGCCGGCCTGCGGCGTTTTTACGAAGCGCGAACCGTTCATTTTGTGAGCGATAAATTTCTAAGCATCGTGCGCGACGTGACGCCGAAAAAAGAGATCGAGTCGGATCTGAAAGAAAGCCAGATGTTTGCTCGGCGAATCGCCGAAACTACGCCGAGCGTGCTCTTCGTCTACGACCTGATCGATCGGCGCAGCGTTTATGCCAACGACCGCACTATGGATGTAATCGGCTACACGCCAAAAGAAATCGAGGACATGGGCGGGGATTTCATTTCGAAACTGATGCACCCCGACGACCTCGCCTTACTGCCCGGCCTCGCGAAGGAGTATGCCAAGCGTAAAGACGGCGAAGTTTTCGAACATATCTTCCGTTTGAAGCACAAGGACGGGCAATGGCGCTGGCTTCATCGTTCCGCGACAATTTTTTGCCGGACGCCTGACGGGCGGCCCCGGCAGATTGTCGGAGTATCCACCGATATAACCAGGTTCAAGGAGGCCGAGCGCGATCTGCAGGATTTGTCGGCGCGGCTCCTCAGCACGCAGGACAGGGAACGGCGGCGGATTGCACGGGACCTGCATGACACCACAGGGCAGAACCTGACGTTACTGGGAATTCACCTGGAAGCAGTCAAGGTCTCGCAGTCCCTGGATCCCGATACCCGGAACCGCGTGTCCGAATGCCGCGAGCTTTGCAAAACTTCCCTTGAAGAGATCCGTACTCTGTCCTACCTGCTGCACCCGCCGGAACTCGACCTTTTGGGTCTTGCTGGCGCGCTGCGTTCGTATGTGACTGGCGTGGAAAAGAGAAGCGGTATCGATATCCGACTGGATATCGATGGCAATGTCGGACGTTTCCCTTCCGAACTGGAGATCGATCTCTTCCGCGTGGTTCAGCAGGCGCTGTCGAATGTTTTGCAGCACTCGGGCAGCAAGACAGCGGTGATTCGCCTGGGCAAAAGAGATAGCGAACTGGTCCTCGAGGTTGAGGACGGCGGGTGCGGCCTGCCTTTTGCCGTTGCGAGCTTGGAGTCGTCAGACCCGGGTTTCGGTGTGGGCATTCCCGGAATGCGTGAACGACTCCGGCAATATGGCGGACGGTTGGAGATTCGCTCGTCGGGACATGGGACTCTGCTGACAGGTGCGGTTCCCCTGGTTCCTCCAAGAAATTTGTAGGGGAGGGAACCTCGAACCCAGCGTGGCGCCGCCGTTCAGGCGGATGCGTGGGCGACAGCTCCGTGCTCGGCGCACAACTTGGAAAACGCGCTGGAATGCCTTGGCTCCTGAAACCAATCCGCGCAATAGCAGCACACCGTAAAGAACGGCAGATCGCGCGTCAACCTGCTCCATGTCTGCTCCATTTCAACTGCGGCATCGAAGTTTCCGTCCCCGCACAATGTTCCAGATAGTTCGCCGATCAGTGTCAGTTTTGAGTCCCGGCCGAGGACGGAAACACGCCTTTCGTTGAGATCCGCAACGAAGCGCGCGACGCAATCCTTGTCCAGCTGCCTCTCCCGGATTAACGCCTCCACAGCCTCCGCACAGTCGAGTTCGGCATACTGGCCCCGCGCCACGATGAAATCCAGATCAATTCCGCGGCGTTTCAGCCGTTGACCGATCCCGCCACGCATTTCGGGTGTGCCGAGGATCACAACCAGTTCACCCGACTCCAGGCGATCCGCCGCAAGACGGCAGCCTTCATCCAGCAAGCGATCGTTGTTGGCGTGGAACAAGACGGTATGGGCGCATTCGACGCTGGCAAGCGATGGCAGAGACGGAACAAAGATGCGTCCGGAGCAGGCATGATCGATAGCGTGGATCAGATCGGAGTACATATTACCTTTTACCACGTACCCTTGTGCGCCTCCGTCCATGGCCGCAGCGATGTACTCGTCGGTTTCATGCATCGTGAGCATGATGACTTTGGCGCGCGAACCGGTTCGCCGAAGTTCGCGCAGGGTTTGAAATCCGTCGAAGTCCGACATTCCGATATCGAGGACAACGACATCCGGATCCAATCGTGAAGACAATGCCAGCGCTTGCCGTCCGTCCGCGGCGGTACCCACCACGTCGCAATCCGACGCCAGCAGGCGTGCCGTGACCTTGAGAACTTGTGGGTGATTATCCGCGAGAAGCACCTTCGGCCGCAGTTGGACCGCCGACGTATTGCGTGGGAGTTGCACTGCGGAGAGCATAGAACAAGATTGCGCATCCCACTAGCGAAGTTTCTATCGCTACTGGTGCTGTTGAACGCGATAGTCGCGCCGGAGTTTTCGATATAGTCTTGGCGACGGAGATCAACCGGAATTGGTCCTGGAGCATTACTATGAAGCATGCAATTTCTCGACTTCTGATCGCTGCCTTGAGTGTCATCGCGCTAACCGCGCCAATCGCATTGCCGCAGACGGCATCGTTCGTCCCTGTCACGGACGAGGTATTGAAGAATCCCAGTCCCAACGACTGGCTGATGTTCAGCCGTACGTACGACGCTCAACGATTCAGCCCGCTCTCGCAGATCAACAAGCAGAATGTGGGGCAACTGCGTCTGGCATGGAAACGCGACATGGGTACGGGCGGAAGCCAGGAAAGCATTCCCCTTGTCTATCGCGGGGTGATGTACGCCTTTGTTCCTCCAGCCACGATTCAGGCTGTCAATGCATCGAACGGCAACCTTTTATGGGAATACAAACGACAGGGACAGTCGAAGACAAAAGGATTGGCGATCTACGAGGACATGATTTACTTCACCACGCCTGACGGTTCGATCGTCGCGCTCGACGCCGGTAACGGCATGATCCGCTGGGAAACCAAAGTGGGAACGGCGGCCGGCACGTCGGGCCCGATTGTTGTTGAGGGCAAGGTCATCACCGGGCGGGCCTGCTCGCAAACCCGCGACAGCTGTTTCATCGCCGCCCACGACGCGAAAACGGGGAAGGAGCTCTGGAAGTTCCATACGGTTCCCGCCAAAGGCGAACCGGGGTGGGAATCCTGGGGGCCCGAAGGCCCGGCCGACAACATGATGGCTTCCACCTGGGGCATGATGGGATCGTATGACCCGGTGCGCAAACTGATCGTGTGGGGCGTCGCCAATCCCATGCCCAATACGCGAATGGCCCGCCACAACGGCAAGGCCGATGCGGTCTCCCGCACCGCGCCATCGGATCTCTACAGCAACTCGACCGTAGCGCTCGATCCGGCGACCGGAAAGCTGTCGTGGTACTTCCAGCACCTGCCGGGAGACGACTGGGACCAGGACTACACAAACGAGCGCATCCTGATTCGCACGGCGGTGAGTCCCGATTCCAGGTTCGTGAAGTGGATCAATCCCGACGTGCCTCGAGGCCAGCAGCGGAACATCTCGGTAAACGTTGGCGAGGGTGGCGGCTTATTCGCGCTCGATCGCGACAACGGACAGTTCCTCTGGGCCACTCCCTTTCCTTACGATGCTCCACAATTCCTCATCTCCAACATCGATGGAAAAACAGGGAAATCGTCGATCAATTGGGATGTCGTGCTGAAGGAGCCCGGCGAGCAGCATGTGATCTGCGCCTACAACACCAAAAGCTACTGGCCCATGTCCTATCACCCGGCCAAGAACGCCATGTACATTCCGTATGTGGACAATTGCCTGGATATGACAGCCGCAGCTCCGGCCATGGACGGCAAGCCGGCGACCGGTGAAAGGCGCACCGCCACACGCCGCCCGGGCGCCGATCCCAACAAGTTCGCCGGTCTCGCCAAGGTCAACATGTCCACGGGCGAGATCCAGCGGATTTACGAAGGCCCAGCGCCTGGGATTGCGGCAACGCTCGCCACCGCGGGAGACGTCGTTTTCTGGGGAACTATCGATAAAAAGTTCCGCGCATTTGACGCGGATTCCGGGAAGGTTCTTTGGGAGACGGCAATGGACAGTCCCGTATCGAATAGTACGATCACCTATTCGGTCAACGGCAAGCAGTATGTCGCCGTGTTTACCGGCAACGGCGGATTGATGGCTGGATTGCTGCGGCAAGCCGGCCTCGAGGCAACGCCGGTCACCAACGGTCTTTACGTTTTCGCGCTTCCCTGATTCTCGAGTACCAGCGTCGCGCCGGCCGTATTCGAGATTGGCACGTGATAATTCCGGTGTCTTTCCGTGACAACACCGGTCAGCGCGCCGCGCATGATCAGCCAGTTCAGAATCTCGATGCCTTGCGAGCCGACGAGCCGGATAAGTTCGAGGTTTGAGTACCGCGTGAATTTTTCGGAATCGTGGGCCATCGCATCCATGAACTCGAGATCGAATTCGCTGTTGATGAAGCCGGCGCGCTCGCCTTCCAGTTGATGCGAGAGACCCCCGGTGCCGAGCACAACGACCCGGATGTCCTCTTCAAAGGACTCAATGGCGCGCCCCAGGGCCTTGCCGAATTGGAAGCACCGTCGCGGCGTGGGAAACGGATACTGCACCGTGTTAACAACCACAGGAATAGTCCGCAGCGGCAGCGGGCTGTTTCCCCACAGCAGCGACAGCGGAACGGTGAAGCCGTGATCGACCCGGATTTCCTGGCACGTGGTGATATCGAATTCGTCTGCCACCAGCGATTCGATGACGTGCCAGGAGAACTCCGGGTGGCCCGGATAAGGCTGGGTGACGGGCAGTCCCCAGCCTTCATCGGCATTGCAGTATTGGGTTGCCGCCCCAATTGCGAATGCCGGCATCTTGTCGAGAAAGAAATTCAGGCCATGATCGTTGTAGATGACCACGGCTACATCCGGCCGCACCTCGGATAGCCACGCGCGTACTGCCTCGTAGCCCTGAAAGAACGGTTTCCAGTAAGGGTCGTTCTGCTCGCCTCGCGAAATGGCTTTCCCGATCGCAGGAATATGGGACGTGGCAATGGCCCCGACGATAGTGGCCAACTCAGTGACCTCCTCCCTGCAGCAGCATGGCGTTGAATGCCTCGAGCGTCAGGCCTCGCTGCTGCGCGCCGAGTTGCTGAACCGTCAATCCGTAAATGCCGGCCCACTTGGCCAGGTAATAGATGTTTCCTCCAAGACGCAGCAGCGCGAGCACATCGCGAGCCTGAATCGCTCGGCGCTGATCCGCCGTCAGCTTGAAGCGCTCGCAATACGCTTCCTCGTTTTTTGCAAACTCTTCGCGATTCATCCGGTCGTTGAATGAGAAACACATCTTGTTCAGTTCGTATCCCTTCATCGCCATGTGTCCGTCGAAGACGAACGTACCGGGAATCATTTGCATCATCGCGACACACCGGTGCACGCGTGGTGCCAAGCGGGACTCCCTGTTTTTCAGCGAATTGCGCGGAAGGTGGGCTACGGAAAAAGACAGATCGTCACAAATCGACGCTCATCGGCGGAGGCCTTTTGTCGAATCGTCCTCACGATTCTCCGCCTGATCCACTCGCTTATCCCCTGGGCTATTTTGCTGTTGCCCCATCAACGTGGAGGTGATGCCTCAACAGAAAGCGGGCGGAAACCTGCTGGACAAACAGCGACGTGAGGCAATAGCCCGCAAACCAGTAGAAGCCCGTTCCGAATGTGGCCTTGAACACGACGATGGCGGTGCCGGACGCCGTCTGACTGGCCTGTGCGGCGAGGTATGCGATGATCACGGCCACCGCAAACACGTCCGCCATGGACCACTTCGCGATGGTTTCGACAAAGAACAACGTGCGCCTGCGCCAATTCGGGCTGGATTGCAGAACAGCCCACGACACGAGCAGGGACTTCGTCAAAGGAACGATAATGCTGAAAACCAGGATCAATGTTGCGGCCGCGTTGCTGCCGACGCTGTAGAGGTGCCGCACAGACCCGACGATGCTGCGTGTCTGGGAGTAGATTTCTATAGGCTGGCCCGTCTTAAGTTGGTTCGACAGCTGGGTGCCGATCGCTGTGACGAGCGTACCCTTCAGGCCCCCTTGCCCCGCGTCGAGCAGCGGCAACATCGCGGGATTGATCATTGGCCGAAAGCTTTGCACCGCGGATTCTGTCATGCCCTGATCGAGGATCTTATACGCAAGGTCGGAGACCCCTGCGGGGTTCAGCGTTCCGCTGATGGTCAGGACTGGCAGAAACAATCCGGGAATCAAAATCAGCACGGAAATGGCGACGCCCGCCAGGGCGAACCCACGAGAATTCATTCGGACCCTCTCAGTTCGGAGCTTTGTTGTACCCGGCCGGCAAGGCAAACGTCGCGGCAGGGATCGCCTCGCGTTTGAACTCCACCAGTTCGGTGGTGGTTTCGGCTTTTCCGTTTCGGAAGGTCACGCGGCGCACGGGAAATCCCGCGTATCCCTGGTTGCGAACGCTGGCATAAACCGGAATGCGATCGAGCTGATCGGCTGAGGTTATGCCTTTCATCATGTCGATGGCTTGCTGCGCGATGGTGAAATCCGCGGCTTTCAGGCCAATGGCCGCCCCTTCGGCGGCACATACTTCGACGACTTTCTCGGTACCGCGAGTGCCTTCGTAGGTGGTGCAGGTCCAGTCTTTCACCTTGCTGGTGCCGGTGCGTTTGTAGGTGATCGCGGCGCCGGCCGGAGCCGCCTGCCCTCGTGCCGCCGCAGCTTGTCCCTGAACGACCGCGGGCGTGTATTCGCGATAGCTCTTGATGAGCGGCACGAGCAGCCGCAGTGTCTTCGTCGCCGAATCGTACAAAACCTGCGACGCGAGCGAAGGAATATCGAGCCGGGCGTGAGTGGCGTCAAGCTGCAGAGATGGCGCGGTTGTGCCGACGGGACCGGTCTCTTTCAAGGTGACGGTCAAACCCTGGCCATGAAGGGGTATTGCGATGCAGAGCGCGAGAATGCTGAGCCCGATGTTCTTCATTTCGACAATTTACGCCAGCAACAGAAAAAAGAATAGCGGCGCATTGACACGGCTGTGGTTTTCGGGGATGCTCCAGCGATTCGAAGAAACAAGGGGAGGAAACATGTGCGATCAGGATCATTCTGAGAAAGAACTACTGGACCTTGAAGCTGAGGGCAAGATTACACGGCGTCAGTTCGGTGTGATGCTCGCTGCCGGCATGGCCATGACGTTGCCGCAGGTTCCCAACGCCGTGCGCGTGACGGAATCCGATGTGAACATCAAGACGCCGGACGGCACCGCCGACTGCTACTTCGTCCATCCTGCGACCGGAACCGGCGCAGGTGTTCTGGTATGGCCCGACATCTTCGGGCTTCGCCCGGCATTCCGAACCATGGGCAAACGTCTCGCGGAGTCCGGCTACTCCGTGCTCGTCGTGAACCCGTTTTACCGTACGCAGAAAGCGCCAACGGCGGCGCAGGGAGCGGCGACGCCTATCCAGGGTCTCATTCCGCTCATGAACGGATTCATCAATCCAACGACGCTGCAACAGAATGATGCGAAGGCCTACATTGCGTGGATGGATCAGCAGGCATCGGTGTCCAAGACGCGAAAAATCGGCACGCAGGGCTACTGCATGGGCGGCCCGGTCGCGTTTCGCACCGCGGCCGCGGTGCCCGATCGCGTGGGAGCGGCGGCTTCTTTTCATGGATCTGCCCTCACCGGCACTGCCGCGGACAGCCCGAACGTCATGGCTGCGAAAACCAAGGCCCAGTTCCTTGCCGCCATCGCGGCAAACGACGATATGACAAGGCCCACTGAAAAGACCGTGTTGAAGGAAACGCTCGGGGCGGCCGTCGAGGTCGAGGTCTATGCCGGTGCACAGCACGGATGGTGTCCGCCAGACTCCGGCGTCTACAACATGGAGCAGGCTGAAAAAGCGTGGAGCCGTTTGCTCGCGTTGTACGGCAGAGCACTGGCGTAATCTCGAAGCCGGGGTTCGGGGCCGTTCTCCCCGTACCCCGGCTCATTTCCCACCTCATGAAAACAACAATAAGCATTGCGGTTGCAGCAGCGATGTTGATTGCCGGCGCGCCCCGGTTTCGCGGCCAGGCTTTCAATGACTTGAAGTCTTCGCTCGTGGACTATTCCAAAGCCGATCTCGAGCCTCGCAAGATTTGCGACGCGATGGGCAAGTTCAAAGCAAAAGATGTCGTCCAAATCAATTCCACGATGACGTTGGCGACCAGCAACGCGCCGGCCCACTGCCGCGTCACCGGTGTCCTATCCCCTGAAATCGCGTTCGAGGTCAGCCTGCCGGCGAAATGGAATGGCCGGTTCTACATGATCGGAAACGGCGGTCACGCCGGTGAGTTCATGGAAGATGCCGGCCGCGTAAATCAGCGCAATGCCGCGTTGCAACTCGGTTTCGCCTTCGCCCAAACCAACACCGGGCACGATTCCCGCAAGGAGCCGGGCGGGACGTTCGTGATGAGCAATCCACAGAAGGCCATCGACTACGCCTGGCGCGCCGTTCATCTGACCGCCGTGACCGCGAAGGAGATCACGAAGGATTACTACGGCAGGGCCGTATCCAGGTCTTACTGGAATTCGTGCTCGAACGGCGGACGACAGGGCATGCTGGAAGCTCAACGCTTCCCGGAAGATTTCGACGGCATCGTGGCCAACGCGCCTTGGGTGGATCAGACAGGTTTCACCATTGGTGCGATGTGGAATCAGAAGGCGCTGAGCGCCGCGCCCGTGACAGCCGCGAAACTCGCGATGGTCGCCGGCAAGGTGATGGAGAAATGCGACGCGATCGACGGCCTCAAGGACGGATTGATCGACGATCCCCGCAAGTGCGCGTTCAATCCGTCGCGCGATGTGCCGATCTGCCCCGCAGGCGCCGATAGCGCGGCTTGCCTCACGACGGCGCAGGCGGAAGCCGTCGGCAAGGTCTATAGCGGTCCGGTGAGTAACGGCAAGCCGTTCTTTAGCGGCTTTATGCCGGGCAGTGAAGCCGTCGTCGGTGCCGCCAGTGGCTGGATGAACATGATCGTGGCACCTCAACCGGACGGCAAACCGGCGGATTTCAACCTTGCGGAAAACACGATTCGCTATCTCGTGCCGAAGCCGCCCAAGCCGGACTACGACTACACGACGTTCGACTACGATCGCGATCTGCACCTGCTCGATAACTGGAGCAAGGAAGCGGATGCGAAAAACCCGGATCTTTCGAAGTTCCTCAAGCGCGGCGGCAAGATCATCATGACGTACGGATGGGCGGACACGATCCTGCAGCCCATGATGGGCGTGACCTATTACGAACAGGCGCTGGCGAAAAACGGCCCGTCGATGAAAGATTCTTTCCGGCTGTTCATGGTGCCGGGGATGGGACACTGCGGCGGCGGCATCGGGCCCGATCGAAATGATGCGGTGACTGCGGTGATCAATTGGGTTGAAAAGGGCAAGGCGCCGGATTCCATAACCGCCAGCCGGGTCGTGAACAATCAAATCGTAAGAACCCGCCCGCTGTGCCCGTATCCGCTGGTTGCGCGATATCAGGGGCAGGGCAGCATCGACGACGCCAGCAACTTCCGCTGCGTTTCGCCTTAGCGAAAATGCGGGTACGTTCGGGGCCGTTCTCCCCGTACCCCGAATTCATTTATCGATTGTTTTAGGATTCGGGGTACGGGGAGAACGGCCCCGAACCCGTAGTTTTACTCCACCGAGAACGCGAGCAGCACATTTCCGCCGCTTGCCGTGCTCGTTATCGCATAGCCGGAACTCACGAACACCATGCCGCCGGAAACCACCGCGCCCGAAACCGCGATAGCTCCCCCATGCGCGGAGACCTTGTTGACGGTGCTGAATTCCTGGGCCGTGTTGAATTCCCAGATCTGTTTGCCGTCCGCGGCGTTTACGGCATACAGGCGGCCGTTCGATGAGCCTTCGAACACAACGCCGGGAATTACGGTCGGCGCTGCGCCAAGGTTGCCGCCGCCGGCGGGTGTCGTGAAAGACCATGCCTTCTCGCCGCTGTCCAGCTTGAAAGCCACGAGGCCCGTCTGGCCGCCGGCGCCATAGTAGACGTGTTGATCATCCGCCGCGCCACCCCAGATGATGCTTCCGCCGCGCCCGCCGCCTTCCGCCACGGTCTGGCCGGTGCTGGCAAGCTTGCGATAGACGACAGCGCCCATGTTGTCCGGATCGAGGCCGATGATGTGACCTTGCTTGGTGCCGACAAGCAGGATGCGCTTGCCGCCGGCAAGACTCTTCAAGATCGGTGAATTGCCGATGTCGAGATCCGGCCCCATCGGCGTGGGGCAGGCCTCACTGCGCACCGGTCCGTTGCAGCCGCCCATGAACACATCTTTCGAGTCCGCCTGGTAGGCCCACAGAAGTTTCCCGGTGTTGATGTCCAGGGCAATGACTCCGTCTGTCGTTACCGGCGCAGGGAAGGTCGTCGCATCGCCGGTACTGATGTAGACGGCATTACGGGCCGGATCGATCGTGGGCGAATTCCACACGCCGCCACCGCCGGGCCCATAGAGAACGACACCGTTGGACTGAATCTTTGTCGGTTTCAAATCTCCCGGCACGACCCAGGTTTTCCACGCGATCTTTCCGGTGTTCGCCTCGAGCGCGACCAGGCTGCCACGAGAAGTGCAGCACGGATAGTCTGCGGTGCCGCTGCTGAATTCTTCAGAGGAAGAAACCGGTACGAACACTTTCCCGTTGTAGACGCGCAATCCTGCCGTGATGCGCGCGACGATGTGGGAATCCACTTTTGTTTTCCAGAGTTGGCGCCCGGTTTGTGCATCCACGGCGAAGATGTTGGCGTGGCCGTCGCCGTAGAAAACGGCGTAGCGCGCATTGCCCTGTCCGCTGACCGGTCCGACGGTTAACGAACCGCGCACGATGGAACCGCCCTCAAACGACCAATAGACGCATCCTGTCGCTGCATCGAGGGAGTAGATGTAGCCGTTGTCGCTGCCGGCAAAGACGCGGCCCGCAACCACGGTCGGTTGTGAATTCGAAGATTCGCCTGTAGGGAATCCGAAGGCCCACTTCAACTTCAACCGCGGCACGTTCGCGGCCGTGAGGCCGGCGGCCGCGGCAGTCTGGAATCGGGTATTGCCGCCATCGTTGCCCCAGCCATTCCATCCCGCGCCGGTGGCCGGGTCTCGCATGGCCGGATTGGTCGCACACTTGTTCGGCATGTCCTTTGCGTTTCCCGCTTTCGAACTACCCATGGGCCGGCCTGACATGAATTCGGCGATGCGCCGCTTTGTGCCGTCCGGAATGTTGGCTGCCTGCTCCTTCATGGAGCCGGTTGTCAGCGTCTCGTAAATCTTTTCCGGAGTCATTTCGCGAATCTGCGCGCCTGGAATTGCGCGATCGACGGTGGGATTCAGATGGCACACCGCGCACCGCGTCTGGAATGTAGACCATCCGGTCTCGGTGCCTGGAAGAGTGGGAGCGCCACCGCCTTGTCCTCCACGCGCACCGCGCCCTTGCGCGCCGCCGGCTGCCGGTGGTTGGCCGGGGGCCGCGGGAACAACTTGCGGTTGCGTTTGCGCGCTGACGACGTAGCTCATGATGCCGATCCAGCCGGCGGTAACGATACCGAGGACTTTCAAGTTTCGCTGCATTGCTGCTCCCTTATTGCTTTGGTTTATTTAAGGACCTGCGAAGAAATAGGTTGAATGGCGACGTCCACGACCGCGGACCGCCCTTCACGCACAACCTGCAGTGCGCGTCGCAACGTATTTTTCAATTCTTCCCGGTTTGAAACGCGGAATGGCTCGGCATTGCCGGCGGCGGCGGCGATATCCGCAAGGCGCGCCCCTGCGCCTATGGTGACAAAGAAACTGTCGTTGCGCTTGGCGCTGCCGTCCGGATGAACTCCAAGGGTGGAGTGCTTCGGCGCGTTCCACCCGCCGTTGTTATAGATGATGGTCAGGAATGGCGTTCGATACGCATTTGCCACCCAATACGCGCTGCTCGGAACGCCGAAGAGGTAACACCCGTCGCCAACCAGCATGATAACGTCGGCGTCCGGTCGCGCGAGCTTGGCGCCGATGCATGCATTGATACCCCAGCCGAGACCGGCTCCACCGCTGTTAAAGTACGTTCCCGGTTTGTTCAACCGCAGAGCGGCCGGAATGAGTTCAGTGCAGGTGGGCGCCTCGAAGAGAACCACAGTGCGTTCAGTAACCAGTTCGCCGACGGCCTCGCTCAGCTCTTCCGGCGTAATCGGTCCTTCGGTCGCCTTCGGCACAGCTGGAATTCGCTGCCGGCAGGAGGCGACCCACTCGCGGCGCGTTTCACGGCCGGACGGATCCTTCTCGATCACTGTCGCCAAATCATTCAAGGTCGCCAGAGTGTCGGCCTGATAAACGTGGTGGGCAGGGAAGTGCCAGTATCCGAGTCCGGTTTTCAAGGGATCGATGTCGATGTGAAATACGCGCGCGTCGGGACGCAGCCGAATCTTTCCATTGATCCACGGAACATCGACATCCAACAGCAGGATGAGATCGGCTTCTTCAACGAAGCTGTTCCGCCTGTAGCCCAGATGATTTTCATGACCGCCTGGAAAGTTCAGATACGCGGGACTGACTTCGCAAACGCCAATCCCCAGGCGATCGGAGATTTCTGCCAGGCGCTCCACAGCCTTTGGCTGGCGGCCCAGATAGCTCGTGATGGCAATCGCACGCTTGGAGCCGGCGATCGCCCGGTACAGTTCGGCGACTTCGGCATGGCCGAGCCCGCCCATGCCGGAAGGGGGCCAGTGGTCGAGTGATTCGACGGTATCTCCCGCATCCCCTTCCCAGACTTCGCGAGCGCCGGTGATATAGATCGGGCCTTCGGGAGCGGTCTTGGAAATCTGAATCGCCCGCGCCATCACGGAACTGACGCTTTCCGCAGCACGCAGTTCGTAACACCACTTCATGTACGGCGCGACGAGCTCGTGCTGACGCGGCATGTCCTGAATGTAATGAATGAATTCGTTGCGGGTGCCGACGCGATTGCCGCCGTCGGTAACGGGGGACAATCCGGCCAGCACAATTGCCGGGACGCGGCCGCGCGCGGCGTTATGAACGCTGCCTCCCAGGTTCTGCGTGCCGATGTCGACATGAACCAGCACAAGCTGGGGACGCCGGGTGATCATTGCGTAGCCATGGGCGGCGCTCAGTGCCGTCATCTCATGCGGACAAACCACGACCTTGGGCGTTGGTTCGCCGCGTTGTTTCATCTCCGCAAAGGCTTCGATGAACGCAGGATGATCGCTTCCCAGATTCGAAAAAATGTATTCGATTCCCGCCTTAGCGGAAAACGCAAGCAAAGCATGAGCAGCGGATCGCATAGACGCCCGTGAAACTTCTACCTCTCAGCGGTCCGGGTGCGGAGATTCGGCGCCTTTTGGGTCGTTTGCTGTACGATCGGGCGATCCACATTCAACTTCAGAAGGAACAACACGGCGGCAGAGAACAGCGATCCCGCGGCCATGACCATCGCGACCCACGACAGTTTATCGATCGGCAAATTTTTCAACTGGTTGGTGGGATCGAAGAGGAAGCTGGCGAGCCACGGGGAGAGCACGGCGCCACCTCGTCCGACACCGATGACGAAGCCTGTCCCCGTCGCGCGGACGTGGGTCGGGAAGGCATACGCGACGATGGAGTACATGCCGGAGATCGCGGCGTTGCCGAAGAAACCGACGGCAATGGCGATCCAGGTCAGCGTCGGGAGGTCCGCTGGCGTCCGGCCGAAGATCACGATTGCTACCGCATTACACGCCAGGATCACAATGGTCAGCGGCTTTAAGCCCACTCTCGCCACCAGCAGCCCGAAAAGGATGCCGCCGGCCGCGCCGCCAAAGTTCGTCAGAGCCAGAACGTGAGGGCCAGTTCCCGGGGGAAGCGTAGGAAACATCGCGCCAACGATGCGGGGCGTCCACTTCGCCAGGAAATAGAAACTGACGATATGCAGGAAGTAGGCCGCCGTAACGACGAGCGTCGTGCTGACCAGGGCTGGCGAGAAAATGTCGCCCAGCGACTTCTTGCGGTCCTCGGTACGCAGCTCCGGCAGTGCGGCTATGGCCTTGTGCCCCAGTTTCTTGAGTGAGCCGTTGACGCGAGCCAGGGCATTGTCCGGCTGCTTGCGCGTCAACCAATGCACGGATTCGGGCACCATAAAGAAGGCGATCGGGAAAAGTATCGCTGTTGCGGCCGCACCCAGATAGAACACCGATCGCCAGCCATACGCGTTGATCAAATTCGACGCATACAGCCCACCGATGCCGCCCCCGATCGGGTACCCGATCACCATGATCGAAATGCAGAGGCTGCGCCATTTCTTGTTGGAGAACTCGGCCACCACCGCGTTGGTGCACGAGAGCATCCCGCCGATACCGAGACCGGTAACGACCCGCCAGATCGACAGTTGCACCGGACTCCCCGACGTGGTCGCCATGAACATGCCGAAGGCCATGGTTGCCAGGCATCCCAGCAATGTGGATCGGCGGCCGATTCGATCGGCCATACCGCCGAGCAAAACGGAGCCGACCGCCATGCCGACCAATTCCATGGAAAGCACCATGCCTAATGCCTGCGTGGTGATCTTCCATTCTGCAGCGATGCCGTTGCTTGCGAATGCTATCGAGAGGATGTCGAAACCATCCATGGCGTTCAGCATCACGGTGATCGCCACCACGATCACTTGAGCCATCGTCATTGCAGACGAATCAATTATTTCGCGCGGATCGTTCTTGTCCAGAGTGCCGCCGCCTGAGGACGATACAAAGCCTGCCATTTCAAGCCTCCCTAGCCGGTTTCAAAATAGGTGCCGTCGCATTCTATCTCTACTCTTTGATATTTCAGTCAACGGTTAATTGCTGTCGAATTCGGGGCCGTTCTCCCCGTACCCCGAATTCTCAGGCCGACGCCTTACTTCAACGTGAATCGAATTCGGGGTTCGCGGAGAACGGCCCCGAATTCGCCTAGTTGCGCAAGCCGCGAAGCTTCAGCTTGTCGATTTTGCCGGCGCCGGTTTTGGGAAGGGCTTCCAGGAACTCGATAGCGCGCGGGACTTTGTAGTCCACCAGCCGTTGTTTGCAGTAGTCGATCAGCTCCTCGGCCGAGGCCGATTGGCCAGCCTTCAGTGCAACGAAGGCGACCGGAATCTCTCCGCGGAAGTTGTCCTTCCGCCCGACCGTCGCCACCTCGAGGGTTGCCGGGTGGCTGTTGAGGACTTCATCCACTTCGCGAGGGTGTATGTTGTAACCACCTGAAATAATTAGCTCTTTCTTGCGATCGACAACGAAAAGATAGCCCTCTTCGTCGAAGTAGCCGATGTCGCCGGTATAGAGCCAGCCGTTACGGATGGTGTAGGCGGTTTCTTCGGGCCGGTTGCGATAGCTTTGGACCATCTGGGGCCCCTTCACCCGGATTTCGCCGCGCTCGAATGGGGGCAAAACCTTGTTGCCGGTCTCGAGGTCCACAATTTCAATTTCGGTTTCGGGAGGCGGGATACCCACCGAAAGAACCTTGCGTTGTCCGACCGCGGGATTATTGGCGTAAGGGGCGCCTTCCGACATGCCGATGCCTTCATAGATGTCGCACCCTGTCGTCCTGGACCACGTTCGCAGCAGGTCCTCCGAGCAGGCTGAACCGCCGGCGCAGCAGATCTTGAGGCTGGAAAGATCCGCCGTCTTCATTCCCTCGCAAGCGAGCAAGCCGACGTAAACCGTGGCCGGACCTCCGGCGAACAGCGTGACCTTGTACTTCGACAACTGTCCCACGACGATGTCCGGTTTGTATTGCCGCACCAGGACATGGGTGGATCCGATGTAAAGCGGGTGAATGACGCCGTGATGGTGGCCGAAAATGTGGAACATCGGCGCGACCGACAGCGAGACTTCCTTGTCGTAGCCCAACGTGGAGAAGAAGGCGGCTTCCAGCCGGCAAAACGCCATGATGTGACGATGGCGATGCTCGGCGCCTTTTGGCAGTCCGGTGGTGCCGCCGGTGAAGAACATCATCGCTTCATCGTCAGGCTGCGGCAGGGGGTGCGGCAGCCCCCCGTCTCCCAGGCGGCTCCAGTTTTCGACGGTCTCCTCGCCTTGTCCCGCAACAAGGATGTTCTGGATCCCCATTTCGGCGGCGATCCTGGAAATGCGCGGGTAGAACTCGGGCAGGGTGACGATGACCCTCGGGCTGGCGTCCTTTAATAGGGGACCGAGCTCGGAATCGGAGTAGTTCGGATTCATTGGCGCCACATAGGCGTGAGCGGCCATCGCGCCCAGGATGCACACGGGCATCTCCAGGCAGTTGGTCATCAGAATCGCGACACGCTCGCCGGATACACCTAATTCCTGCAGCCGCCGGGCAAATCCGGCAATGGCGCGATGGTGTTGCGCGAACGTGAGGCTGCGATCTTCGCAGACCAGCGCAATCCGGTCGGGTGTTCTTTGTGCGACGGCCTCCAGGGCATGGAGAATCGTCGGGTAATTCGGAGCGTCGGGGGGAACAGTTAATTTCACGGGGCCGTATTTTAGCAGAGCCGCTCACCAATACCCTGTGCTCTCTGTTTCTCCGTGGTTAAAAACACGGAGGCACAGAGAGCACAGAATTCCAAAATAGTGCTATTTCTTGATCGTCCCGGTCAATCCTTCGGGCGAGCACTTGAAGGGTTCGATTTTCAGGTCCGATGCCGCGTACTCATAGGTCGTCTTTTGAAACGGCACTTTGAAAAACTCCGGATCCGTCAGATCGACCTCGACCACAATCCGTTGCCGGGCTGCGTCCAGGCGGATCCGCTCGACGCTCTTGAGCGCAGCGGAGTGGAGCAGCCCCTTGGTAGGTTGTCCGGGCTGTTCCACATACTGATTCAGTACACCCGCCGAATAGTTCTCGGTTTCGATGACCAGTGTGTCGCCTTCCCAGCGGCCGACAGAATAGCCCAGCGAATTGCGTTTGGCGTCCTTCGGGGGCGTCTTCATGTTCATGTGGATCGTGCGCCGCACATCCATCCACTCGTGATGGAGCAGAATATCCGAACCGGTTTTCACAATTTCGAGCGGCGTACTGGGTGCGCCCCAGACGCGCCGGATGGCGACGGGATCGCAACGGAAGACGGGGTCGTCCTTGAACGGGTCATACGCGGCGACGGCCTTTTCTCCTGCCGGCGTCAATTGCGCCATCATGGGTTGCGGCCCGCTTGTGCTTCGATTGGCGATGGGCGCGAGCAGCCAGGTTCCAAAAATGTCCTTGCGCGGGGCAAGCGCTGCTGCCGGAGGTGTACCGCCTGAGCCGGCCGGCCCGTTGACATTCATCACTTTGCCATCGGCGAATTCAACGGTGTCGAAAAAGCACATGTACGGGCTGTGCCGCGACAGCGAACCCGTGATCCGCACTTTCGCGCCCGCTTTAAAGAGCTGCGGCGTGATACCGATGCGGCTCAGTTGCGTGAAACCATGCGATTCACAGATGTATTCCCGGGTTCTGCCGTTCTCATCGACCGCGTTGACGTGAAGGTAGCTGTGCGGATTCCGTGCCTCATACTCCTTCACGGTCCCGGCGATGTTGACCTTCTTATTGGAATCGAAATGCGGGGCAAAACTGTGGTGCGCCCGCGCCTCGGCAACACAAAAGACGACGCCTGCCGTCAACGCGGAGATCGCGATTCTGGAAACCATGACTCCTCCTTGGAAAACACCGACGATGCTACCACTGACCCTCCCCGGGGAGCGAGCGCGTGTGGTTGAAGGTGTATTCCGCTACGGGATGATCTTCTCCACTCTCGTCCACGTTGACCAGCCGGTAAATCAGCGTCATTGAGGGCGCGGCCTTGACGAGAGCAATCGGCTCCTGGGAAATGACACTCCCCGCGTTCGGGTGGAAGGGAATGTCGTGCAAGCGGCGTTGTTCGATGCCTGCGGCATTGCAGATGCTGAGGTCGAGGCGTTTGACGCCACTCAGGTTCGCGGCGAGGCGCCCGATCAGAATGTCGTCATTGGCCGTGACCGTACACTCCACGCTGCCCCCAGGGTGCGGAGCATACTGCCGGATGCGCAGCCCGTTTTCTGCGGCAGTTCTGAGAAATGCCTCGCTCACAATCATCCTCAACGACCCCGAGCGCGCAACTTCGCGGATGCCCTCGGCCAGGGCAATCAAGTCCTGCAATCGCTCCCCGCAGGCGTCGCATTCAAGGAGATGAATTTCAACGGGCTCCTCGTCGCCGGCGGAGAGCGCGGCAAGCCAGTAGTCGGCGAGGACCGCGGGAGCAAGAGGATTCGAGCACCTGGTTGTCATGACGTCATCCCCATGCAGTTGCGCAATTGGTGAATCGCCCTGTGGCGCATCACTCGAACGTTCGCTTCCGATATGCCGAGAAATTCCGCGACATCCGAGCTGGTTCGCTCATCGTAAAACGTCATCACGATAATGCTTCGTTCCCGTTCCCTGAGATTCTCAACGCAGACCGCAAGACGGTCGTGGTCCAGGCGCGGCCTCGCCGATTCGTTGTAGCCAACCAGGTCCGGGCCGAATTGATCGAGCAGGCGCTGCTTTCTTCGAACACCGCGCCTCTGGTCGAGGATCGTCATCCGGCAAGTTCCGAGGACGAAGGACGCAAGCTTTTCCGGTTCCCGCAGCCGGCTTTGCCGCAGGGCTTCGATAATGGTAATGAGGACATTCTGAGTCAGATCGTCCGCTCCCGGCGCGTCTCTCAGGTGGCGCAAGCCGTACAGGCGGATGCGTGGCGCCATGCGGCGGCACAACTCCGCCTCAGCCTGCCGCTCACCAGCTTCGATCCGCCGAACCAACTCGGCGTCGCTTATGTCGATTTCCATCAGCACATATTTTATGTGTAACGGGAGCGCGGTTCGTTACACATCCGGTTGGAAATCGTAAGAAGGAGAAGGACACCATGACGCGTATCGACGAAATTGCCCCCGACATTTTCAGAATCAGTACCTTTGCCCCGGATTTCGACATTCAATTTAATCAATTTCTGATCAGGGACGAGGAGCCGCTGTTGTTCGAGACCGGGATGAGGCAGCTCTTCCCGCAGGTTCGTGAGGCGGTCGCTCGAATCCTCGACCCTTCATCGGTCCGCTACATCGCTTTCAGCCATTATGAGCCCGACGAATGCGGCTCGTTAAACGAATGGCTGACAATTGCTCCCCGCGCAGAGGCCGTGTGCAGCGCTGTCGGCGCAATGGTTTTTGTGAACGACGCGGCACTTCGTCCCGCCCGCGGCCTGGGTAACGACGAGACTTTCCGGACGGGAAAACACGCATTGCGCTTCAAGTCCACGCCGCACCTGCCGCACGGCTGGGACGCCAGTGTCTTATTTGAAGAGACGACGCGGACCCTGTTTTGTTCGGATCTGCTGGGTCATGCCGGGGATACATCACCTCTGACGGAATCCGACATCGTCGGGCGTTTTCGCGATACCGCCGCTGGATATCAAAGCGGTCCATTGGCGCATTACATGCCATACACGCGAAACACCGACGCCCAAATCAGGGAACTGGCCGCATTGAAGCCGCGAGTTTGCGCCACCATGCATGGCTCGACTTTTGTGGGCGATGGCGAGAAGGCATTGCTGGATATGGGAGTGGCGATGAAAGAGTGGCTTGGCTAGGCGGCGCGTTCCCGTCTACGCCCCAAGCCGCCCTGGGCGTTTCACGGGCGTCGCCCCACAGTGATTCGGAGCTCGGGCGCGTCTTCACCCGGAGCGACCGAAAGCGATCGATTGGTAATGTCAGCCGTTCCGTAGCGGATGGACTTGATGTAAAACCCGGCAGGTAGTGAGGGGATGGACAAGCTGTATTCAGCACCGTCCAGCAGCGTCAGGATGAATGTCCCGTCCGGCTGGATCGAACCCGAAGAACCGCCGGGTTCATGGACTGCACGTACCAACCCGAGCCCCTGATACGTATTTGGCGCATCATCAAAAAGTATTCCGCCTCGAATCGAACGAATCGTGATGCTCGCGGTCTCCCTGTCCGGAATCGCGAGGGACATCGAGCCGTAAGGGCAACACCATTGATAGGTGCCCGACAACACGCGGGGGAATTCAAATGTGCCGTCGTCCCGCAGAGGGATTTCGACCGCCATTGGACCGTTCAATCGAATGATTTCCCCGGCAGGTGCTCTTTGCGCCGGCGCAGGGGATGGCGCAATGTAGCGGCCTGTCAGGTGCACGAGCCGCGCCCCAGTCGAGGTTAGCGTCATCCGCAATTGGGGATTGTTTGCTGCGCTTACTAGCGCAGGCGCTCTCAGGAGATCTGTTTCTCCATAGGACAGTGTCTTTACCGTGAGACCCGGTGGCAGAGCGGATATGTCGATTTTCGATTCCCCTTCGGGGAGCATGACGCGGAAAGACCCGTCGGACTGCCACATGGGTGTGACCGTAGTCGTTCCGGCGTTGCCGGCAATCGCCAGTGCGAACCGCGGTTGAAACGTACCAGAGCCCTCAAGGATAGCGCTGCCGGAAACCTGTCGGGATGGCGGAATTCTTAACTCCAGGCCGGCGATGTTCACGGTGTCGACAGTAATCGTCGCGGTCACTGTAACGCCGGGCGGGTTGGCAAGAATTTTGACCGTGTAGATTCCAGGGAAGACCTGCGGGAATTCGAATGACCCGTCGTCGGGATTTGTCACCGCACCCAGATTCATGAGTGTGCGCGTCCCCACCAGGGCTACGCTTACCGAACGCATTGGATTCAGGCCGGTGACTTTTCCGCTGACTTTAACGGCGCCCGTCGTTTGAGCTTCCAATACAACGCGGAGTTCCTTGCCGTCGCCCGGAACAAACTTTACGGCGTCCGTAAGGACATTGGCGGAACCATAGGTCAGGGACTTGAGCTTCAGACCCGCGGGAACATTCGTCAGAACGAGCCGCTCAGAATCTTCAGCGACCGTCAGTGTAAAGGCTCCATCTCGCGCCACCGGTGACGTCGTGGATAGAGATCGTCCGCGCGGATCCGAGGCTGTAAACGAGACCCGGACCGGAGGCCCTGTCGTCAGGAATCGGGGGTTGCCCTGGACTTCGACTTGTCCGCGTACCTCCACAAGGGCTGCCGCTTTGATTTCCAGATTCGCCAGTCCTGGTGACGCAACATCGACGGTGATCTGGTCGTCAGCCGAAGAAGCGACGGCCGGATTGATGTAACGCGCGATGTATTGTCCGGTGAGTACGCGAGGGAACTCGAATGTGCCGTCGGCGTTGACATTCGCTTCGAGAATCTCGCCCGCGGCGGGACCGGTCATCTGAACGCGCGGTTTCTGAACCGGGCCTGTGGGGGCCGGGCGGAAACCCACGATGCGCCCGCTGACCGTGGTCCATGGAGGCGGCGAGGAAACTGCCAGCGTAACCAGAATTTGAGGGGTGTCGCCCGCGGCAACCTTCAAAGGATTGCTCAGCAAATCCACCCCGCCGCCCACCATGGATTTCATCGTGAAACCCGTCGGCAGGGCCTGCAGGGTTTCGACACGATAGGTGCCGAGAGGAATGACCGCCTGATAGGTTCCCGCCGAGGAGGGCGTCAGGGTAATCCTGTTGCGACTCGCTTCATCGACAAGCACAAGGCCCACCCTCGGCCGAGCGCCGTCAACATCCTGGAGGAGCCGGCCGGTAAGGCTCGCAAGGCGCGGCACTCGGATTTCAACCGTCTCGTCCACGTCACGAAGGTTTACAGCCTGGGGCTGCAGGCCGCTGAGCGGCTGAAGAGAGACGGTGTACTTTCCCGGCCCGAGATTCGTGAACTCGAAGCTGCCGTCTGCCGATGGAGTCACAACCTGACGCAGGCTTCCCTGGAGGACCACGCGTTCCGTTGCCGCGTTCCCGAACCCGCCGCGCGGGAGCGCTGCCGAAGGCTCTTCGCGGACGATGCGTCCGGTTATCCTGAGGCCCTGCGGTCGCACAAGCGAGAAATCGATGCCGGTGAGGGCCGCGCTAGTGGTCACTTCGACGGCTTTTGCCTGGCCGATAGCAACAACTCCCGGATAGTAGGTCGGGAAGTCCACGAGGCCTGCGGCGATGTAATAGCGGCCCACGGGAACCGTCTCCAGCCGGTATTGGCCGGTGCTGTCGGTTTGAACAATCGCCGCCAGCACGCTGGGTCCATCGGTCGAGGCAGCTGTGTTATCCGGAACTGCCTGAGCCGTCACCCGAACTCCAGCCGCCGGAGTTCCATCCAGGAAGAGGATGCGTCCTTGAATGGAGTTGGTCTGGCTGCGAGCCGCGAGTTGTGCCAGGAGGACTAAGGCCGTGAGTAGGTACCGCATGAGCTTTGACTTCTGACTGGCAGTCTGCGAAATCGTTTCAAACTATTCAGTGCGTCATCGCATAGACCATGAAGTTGATACCCATGCGGTACGCCTGGCCGGAATACATCTCGGGATAGCAGGGAAGGTCCATCCATTCCCACGCATCACCCAGGTCGGAGTTGTACGTAATGACGACCATGAGGCGCCCGTCATCGTCCGAGATGCCGAAAATCATCGGGTCTGTTTCACTTTGCTGTTCCCACGTACGGCCGCCGTTGCACCCGTTGTTGACGTTCGGAATCTGCATGACTGTGGTTACGTCGAAAAACGGATGAAACACTTCGTGCTTCAGGTCCAGTTTGACCATCTTGCGGTCGGGGAAGATTTTCCCCATCTCTTCTTCGACGGCGGCGCGCTGCTGAAGCCCCCAATAGTCGTCAACGTGGAGAAACCCGCCACGGAGCAGATACTCGCGGAGTTTCCCGGCTTCCTGAGTATCGAGGTACATGCGATGCGGCGACACGATATAGAGATAGGGATATTTAAAGAGCTTTGGATCGAGCGCCGTTACCAGGTGCGGTTTCTTGTCGTAGACATGAATGTTGGTGAGCCGCTCGACTCCCCACATGAACTTGCAATCAGAAGCGGGGAAATCTGTCCCCCAGCCGCCGCCGGCTCTCGTGCCTCCCTCGCCTGCCGCGAGATCCTTGCATTCAAAGTCCCCGAGGATCGGCAGCCGGGCCGGACCACCGCCGTTGCCGTAGACGAGCCGCGTGAAATAGAACTCGGGAGCGCCGTCAGCCTCTTTTTGGGCGAGGCTCGGAAGCACGAAGAACATCACGGCAAGAACCGCACCGGTTATCAAGTAGGAATGCTTCATCGTTTCGAATCCTGCATGATCCTACCTGAACAGGCGCAGAAAGTCCCCCGGTTGCCGAGTTCGGACCGGAGGGTGCGCTCGCTGTGCTCGCTTAACCTCCGGTTACCGTTACGAAAAAAACCGGCATTCCAGCGGGGTGCCGGGAGACCTGTGCGCCAAACCCGGAGGTCAGGGTACGAGGCTCTTCATCTGGAACGGAGCGCTGTTCACCACTCCGGAAATGATCGCCGACCAACGGTAGTCCTTTGCGGCGGCCGAGCGGACGATCGCGCGCGCAGAAGGCATTTCGTAATCATAGAGACGGCCGCCTCTGCCTTTGCGGTTGAGGGCATGCACCAGAACCTGTTGCGTAATGTTGGCGTAGTACGCCTCGCTGTATTTCAGCAGCCCTTCGCGAAGTTGGGCGGGACCATTGAAGCGGCTACCGTCGATGAACGATCCTGACGCGTCGATGGGTTTGCCGGCATCCACGGTCCGCCACTGACCGACGGCATCGAAGTTCTCCAGCGCCAGGCCCAACGGGTCGATAGGAAGATGACAACTGGCGCAGACCGGATTCCTTGTGTGGGCGGCCATTCGTTCCCGCGTCGATTGTCCGCGAGCATTCTCATCGTCCGGCAGGGGCGGGACGTTGGGCGGCGGGTCCGAGGGATTCATTCCGAAAAAGGTTTTGAAAACATAAATTCCGCGGGTGACGGGCGAAGTGCGCCCAGCGAAGGACTGGGCAGTCAGAGGCCCGGACATGCCGAGGATACCCGCACGATTCGCGTCACGCCATGCGACGCGTTGAAATTCTTTCCCGGATACACCGGTGACGCCGTAATGGCGGGCCAGTCGTTCATTCATAAAGCTGTACTTTGCCGTCCACAGATCGAGTACGTTGTGGTCTTCTCGCACCTGGCTTTCAAGAAAGAGCCGCGCCTCGGTCTCCATGACCTGACGGAGTTCGGGATCCAGCGAGGTATTCCTGATTTTGTCGATTGCCAGCCATGGCTCCAGGAAATTCGACACAAGACCGGCGGACTTCGAATCGCGCAGCATGCGAGTAACCTGGCGCTCCAGCACGTCGGGACTCCGCAAACGCCCGGTTCGCGCCTCTTCGAGCAGGGAGGCGTCCGGCGCGGCTCCCCAAATCAGGCCGGCGATACGCGTGGCCCACTCGATGTCGGTTGCTTTCTCGCCAGGATTCAGCGGATTGAACGGGCCGTTCGCGGCATGCGCGCTATCGAGCGCCTGCTCCAATCGGGAGATGACGGCGCGGTACGTCCGGTCATTCGGCCGGGGCATGTTTGCCGGAGGGTCCCGCCGGGCTCGAAGCCGGCTAAGCAGGGTCTCCCATGTCTGAGCTCTTTCACCGACGTTGCGTGCATTCAAGGTACTGAGATCGAGGCCGCCAGCTCTGTTTTCCGGGTTATGACAGCTTGCGCAGTAGCTCTCGAACATTGGCCCGGTCAGCGCGGATACATCGGTCTGACCCGCAGTCTGCGCCCGAAGGGAGTCCGTCCATGAAGCCTTGCGGAGCTGATTCAATCGATCCTGCGCTTTCGACGCTTCGTCTCGCTGTTCGGGATACGAGCGCACTACCTCGGCATAGGCGGTGCTCGCTTCGTTTGGATGCCCAAGTTTTTCCTCGCAACTGCCGACGCGGATCAATGCCTTTGCGGCGAGCTCCCGATCTCTGCCGGCGGTTTTGGCAGCCTGTGCGTAAAGCTTGATCGCTTCGCCGAGATTGCCGTTGGCATTCTCCTGGACCAGCCCGCGTTGATAAAGTTCCTGTGCATTTTGTGCCAGCAACGCGAAAGACAGCGCAAGCAACAATACGAAGCCGACCGTGACTCTTGCCTTCATAAGTGACCTCCAGCGGCGGCTACGATACGGCGACTCGGATGCTGGAGTTGTCATGGCGTCGTCGTTTGGCGGCAATATCGATGCAAATTATTTGTCACTCCGGCTGGGCGATAAACTTGTAGCCGACGCCATGCACAGTGAGGATGTAGACCGGCCTCGCCGCATCTGTTTCGAGTTTGGCGCGTAAGCTCGCGACATGGTTGTCTACCGTGCGGGTAACGGGATAGGAGTCGAATCCCCAAACCTTGTTCAGGAGTTCGTCGCGCGTGACCACGGTGTCTTCGCGCGAGGCAAGGAATCTCAAAAGGTCGAATTCCTTCCGCGTCATCTCCACGGATTTGCCCCGGCACCGTGCCCTGAACTTCCTGAAGTCGACTTCCACTTCTCCGAACCTGAGCGTATCGGGCAGCCCGGATGCGGAAGAGGTGCGGCGAAGAAGGGCGCGAATTCGCGCCATGAGTTCCGGAACCGAAAAGGGTTTGGTGACGTAATCGTCGGCTCCCAGATCCAGGCCGAGAACGCGATCCGCTTCTTCGCTGCGGGCGGTCAGGATGAGGATCGGCACCTGCGCGCCTTCGCGCCGCAGCTTGCGGCACAATTCCAGGCCGCTCATTTGCGGCAGCATGAGATCGAGCACGATGAGATCGGGACGCTGGCTTTGCTGCAGCTTGTAGGCGGTATCGCCATCCATGGCGGTCACGATGTCGTACTTCTCGAACTTCAGATTGTCGGCGAGCGTGCGAAGAATCCCGGGATCGTCTTCCACGACGAGAACCTTTGTCATGCCTGCACCTGCAACGGAATGCGAATCGAAAATCTACTGCCTTGCCCGGGAGCGCTCTCCACGTCGATGCGTCCGTTGTGCGCTTGCACCACATGGAGTGCCAGGGCGAGGCCCAATCCGGTCCCGGCGATGCCTTCTGTCTCCTCGGACTGTATGCGGTGGAATTTCTCGAAGATCCGCGCCTGTTCCGCGGAGGGAATCCCTATACCGTGATCGATGACGTCGACGAAGGCTTCCGTGGGAGCGCTTCCCACGTACATCTCGATGACCCGCGCGCGACCGGAGTATTTCACGGCGTTGCCGAGCAGATTGAGAAGTGCCGCCTCCAAAGCGTCCGCGTCGGCGAGCAGCGTCGGTTCCGTGTTATCGCCCGTGATGTGCAACGTGAAGCCAAGGCGCAGCAGGGAGTACTCCATGGTCCTGGCCGCGGACCGGACGACCTCGCCCAGGCATGTGGATTGCATCCTGTACGTTTTGCGCCCCTGCTCGATCCGCGAAAGGTCGAGCACGCTCTCAACCAGCCGGGTAAGCCGCTCGCTGTCGCTGACGATGGTCTTCAGGTACTCCGTGGTGGTTTCCGGAGTGTCGGCCCGCCCCATCAGCAGGGTTTCCGCGTGCGCGCGGATTGATGTCAGGGGCGTCTTCAGTTCGTGGGAGACGCTGGCGACGAAATGCGATCGCATCTCCGCGGTCTCGGCTTCGCGGTGCACGTCGCGCAAGACCAGGTAGGCGGCGAGAAGCACCGCGCCCAGCACGACGGCCAGCGCCGAGCCATAGAGCGCGAGAGGCATCCCGGGCGGTGTGGCGAATCGGCCAGCGGGCCATGAGGCCTGAAGGTTCAGAAACCCTTCGCCAAGAGGAATCGATCCGGCCGGCGTATCCAGATGAAGGGTGGCTCCGGCAGGCGTCACCTTCTTTGACGACACCGCCATGACGACCGGTGTCGCAAACGAAGCGGGCGAGACGATCGTGATGAGCCAGGGTTCGCTGCCGTATCCCATCCAGGCCAGGTCGCCCGGTGCCGAGCGTACCGAACGCTGCAGGGTGCGGAGGTGTTCGTGCATGCTCCGGGCGAGGCTTTTTATTTGCTCGATGTCGTGGATTTGCACGGAGAGCCGCCGCAGCGGCTCGATCCGCTCCTGGCCCTGCATTTTGCGCAGAAGCGATTGCAACATGTAGGCCTCGTTTGGAGTGCGCCACTGCTGCGTGCGGCTTTCGCGAATCGCGTCACTTCCGGCATCAAGATGGTCCATCGCGTACAACGCGTAGGGCACGCCTTCGGCGTCGGACACGGCGGCGCATTCGCTCAACATGGCTTTGTCGGACTGCTCGGCGTCGGCGCGTCGTTCCGCTTTCCGATAGGCTCGGGCAAGCAGCAGCAGTGCGGCGCACTTCTCCGATGGACTGCGGCTCGTTTCCAGCGCACGCCGGTAGATTGACGCAGCCCTGGCAGCGTCGTTGTGTTGGAACTCGATCACCTCGCCTTCTGCCTGGATTTGCGCAAAACCGGGGGAGGGGGACTGCCATGTGTCCCTGCTTTCCCACGGCGGGACAAATCCGTCCTGCGTCAGCGGAGCCACGAAGACAACGGCAGAACCGGGCGGAGGGCCCCCGCCGAAATCCCCGATAAGCCGGTTTACCTCTTCCAGCCGGATGGCTTGCAGGCGCGCCGATAGTTCACGCCGCAATTGATCCATCGCCTCGCGGCGGGCTTCTGCGGAGCGTCTCTCCGCCAGTTCGTTTTCCTGGCGAACCACGCGGAATACCAGGAGGAAAACCACAACCGTCGGGATGATGATCGCTGAAAGCAGAAGAAAGATGCGACGTCTGCGCCGCGCGGAATCCGTGGGACTCACGCAAGCATTCTAGGTCCGGCGCAGCGGCGACTTTGTCATAAAAATGTAATTTGCATCACGGGCTGCACGAATGACGCGGACCAGGTAATCCATGGCGATTTTCCCTTCGATGTCTTCATTTCTCCCTGACGACGCCCGCAATCACGGCGGACCACCGCGGGTTCCGGATTCCGCGCAGAATCTGGCGCGCGCGCATCAAGGTCTCCGTTGACGGGCGAGTCTGGCCTACCGGTTTGCCGGCCGCGTAGATCAGCATCTGCTCCGTGATCGTGGTACGGAATGCTTCGGGTCTTTGCAGCAGCGCCTTCCGCAGTTCAACGACGCCGTTGGTCGGAGTGCCGTCCACCAGGCTGCCGGAGGTGTCCACCGGGCCGGCTTGATCCTGAGTCCGCCAGCGGCCGATCGGGTCGAAGTTTTCCAACGCATAGCCGAGCGGAAAGAAATTCCGATGGCAGGTCACACAAGGCTGCTCGGGCAGTGTACGAGTCTGAGGAGTAATGGGCAGCTCGGGCTTGACCGGTTGCGCATTGGGAAACGGCATCGGCGGCGGCGCTCCGAGGAAGTGCAGGCGGACCCATACGGAGCGCGCCGCCGGCGAGGTGTACGCCGCATCGGCTCCGGGCTGATGCCGGGACGTGGTCATCAAAACGCTGCCTTGTCCGAGAAGTCCCGCCCGTTCCGCGGAAACGAGAGTCACTTTGCGAAACTCCGTTCCACGGACATTGGGAATGGCATAGTGCTTCGCGAGTCTTTCGTTGAGGAACGTGTAGTTGGCACTCCACAATTCCACCGGGTCACGATCGTCTCGAAGCTGGCTCAGGAGGAACAGCTCCGTTTCCCGGGTAAATGCGTCGCGCAGGGAGGGATCGTAATCCGGGAATAGTTTTTTATCCGGCTCCGCCTTGGCAAGTTTGTCGAGTCCAAGCCACGGAACGAAGAACCTGGAGACGAAGGTCTGCGCTCGATCGTCGGCCAGCATGTGCTGGATTTGCCGTTCGAGCATCATGGGATCGGTCAAGCGATTGCGTTGCGCCGCGTCCAGCAGCGCAGCGTCGGGAACGCTGTCCCACAAGAGTGCGGCGAGCCGCTCGGCAATCTCCAGGCTTGTCGCGCGGGTTTGAGGATGGGTTCCCCATGCCTCCTCGATGGACCGCAGCACGACATCATACGTCGCACGATCGGGTCGCGGCGCGCCGGCCGGCGGCATCGTGCCCGCCTGTAATTGCCGGTATGCCCGGGCCCATGCATCCCTGGTTTCCGCTATGCGAGTGGTGTCGAACTGATCCAGCAAGGCCCCCGAGGGAGATCGCATGGTGCCATTGTGGCAACCGGCGCACGAGGTCTCGACGACGCTTGCCGTATTGGTTTTCGACGGGGTCTGGCCGCCTGTCAAGGGGATGCTGACCGCAATGAGGCCCGCGATGATGACGAATGATGATGCGACGCGCATGAACTACCTCCTACAAATCAGCGACAAGTTAGCCTACGGAGGTGCTGGCAATCTTCATCGTGGTGTCAACGTTGTGCAAAATTTTTGTATGGTAAACTTCGCCGAAAATCAGCTTTGCCCAACAGAAACAATGGAGCCAGGCATTGCACGGATTCAGAAAGGCAACGAGCGGTTTCGTCCCTGAAATCCGTGTAACCCGTGGCGAAATTTGCACCGGTGGCTTCTGTTTGCGCAAAGCGCCAAACCGACAACAGGAGAGCAGCGATGAAGCTAAATGGTGCGAAGGGCCCGGTCGTTCTGGCGTTGTTGTTGCTGTCGCTAACAGTGGCGCCGTTCGCGGCGCAGCGGCAAAGCTTTCAGGACTGGCCCACGGGCCCTTACCAGGTCGTGGAAAACTGGCCAAAGCCATTGCCCGATACGCGGCATTCCCACAATGGCTGGACGTGGGGATCCATGGGCAGCGTCTATGCGGAAACTCCGGATCGCATCTGGGTCGCGCAACGTGGAGAATTGCCCCTGCCCACAGATGCCAAACCGTGGACACCGTACGCCGCGCTAAACCCTTCGCGCGGGATCTCCAACAGCAACACCGACGGCCTTACCGCTACGTGCGAGAAGACGGCAACCCTGCGGGGTTGGGAGCGGCGGTTTGAGCATGTCATCTTCGTTGTTGATCGCAATGGCAACCTGGTTGATGAATGGCCGCAACACGACAAGCTGTTCGCGGCCCAGCCGTGCGGCCGCGGGCCGCACACGATCAAGATGAGCCCATACGATCCTGAAAAGCATGTTTGGGTCATCGACGATCAACTTCACGTGATCTATCGCTTTACTCACGACGGAAAACTTGAAAAGACTCTGGGACAACAGGGTGTGCGAGGCCGAGGCCCGAATATCTTCGACCGCCCTACGGACATTGCGTGGCTCCCCGACGGGACTTACTTCATCAGTGATGGCTACGGTGGTAAACGCGTGGCGAAATTCGATCGGAACGACAGGTTTCTGCTGGATTGGGGACAAGCTCCGAAAGACCCCGCGCGTCCTGGGCCCTCGGAATTCAATACGCCCCACAGCGTTGCCGTCAGCGCGGACCGCCGCGTCTTCGTGATCGATCGGGGACACGAACGCATGCAGGTGTTCGACGAGAATGGCAAGTTCCTCGACATGTGGCCGCTTCGATCGCCACATTGGCCCGCGAGCATGACGACTCTTGCAACCAATCACATCATTACCGCGGACGGATTCATCTGGGTTGGTGATGCCGGAACGGACCGCATCCTTAAATTCGACTTGAAGGGGAATTTTCTCTATAGCTGGGGTGAGCCCGGTGCCCAGGCAGGACGTTTCGATTGCCCTCATGGCTTGTCCACCGATCAGGAGAGGAACTTCTACGTCGCCGATTGCTTCGGTGGCAGAGTTCAGAAGTTCACCCCGCAGCAAGGCGTCGACCCGTCGAAGCTTGTGGGACAGATTCTTCGTTACCCGGTTCGGAATTAGGCAGTCATTCCTAGCTGCGGCGAGGGATTTCCGGGGACCTTAGCGTACCGGAATTCCCGTCACCGTCAGTGTCTGGCTGGAACTCTCCCCAACTCGAACCGTTTTGCCCAGAGCCTCTGCATCGCGGAGTGCAGCCGGATCAAAGTACGCGTTCGGCTCAATCGCTTCCCACGCTGCGAGGGTATATTCCCCGGGGGGAATTGCCGCAATTGAAAAGCGCCCATTCACGTCGGCCACGACCGGGCGGTAGAGTTCGGTCCTCTCACGATTCGATGGAATCAGCACGACCTGCGCTCCCGGCATGGCTTGCCCGGCGGCATTCATCGTCGTTCCATCGAGGGCCCCGACGCCGGAGCTGATCAGCAGATCCAGCGAACGGGAGTCTGCGCCCGCAAGCCGCAGCGGAGTATTCAGCGCATCGTCATCGCCGATCCGTGCATCCTTTAAGTAGTACCCGGGCGGCAGGCCGGTGACGAGGAGCCGGTATTCACCGGGCCACAAATTCTCGATCCGGAATGCGCCATCCGCGGCGAATGGGCGCGTTCGAGGCTGGCTGCTCCCCAAAAGGTCGTTGGCGGCTTCGCTGCCGCCGCGCATCGTCACGCGCACAAAGTCCAGTGCGGGCGGCGTTGCGCCTGCTCCTTCCACGCGCATCCGACCGGCGATGGTGCCGCTGACTCCTAAAGTCAGCAAGACTCCGTCAACATCGGAGTTCACGACCTTGACGGTCGCTGAAGCCTTGGGGCGGGCAAGGTCCGCCGCCTGCTGGGTCTGAAAGTAAGCCTGCTGCTCGGCTGGCGACATATTGGCGAAATCCGGCGCGCGTTGTTGCAGGGTCGTGGTGGGAATGCTGACGCTCACTGTGTAATTGCCGGCGCTCACATTCTGAAACTCGAAGGTTCCGTCGGCGGGCCTGTAGTTCGAGCCTCCGTTGAAGAACGATCCTCCCATGATCATGCTGATGTCCGGAGCTTGAGCGTTGATGGAGACACTGGCATTTTGCGGCGGTTGCCCGGTACGCGAGTCGATAACGCGGCCCCGCACGCGATAAGGCTGTTGCGGGCTTACAAAAAGATCGATGCCTCGCAGGTCTGCGCCGGGCTGGAGGTCGATCGGCCGGGCGGATTTTTCGTCCGCAACCCCGGGGTAGTAGGTGATGGAGTAGTTTTGGGCGATGCGATTCGCGGTGGAATATCCGGTGCCGAACATCAGGGCCTCGAGGCCGGTTACGCCGCTTATCGCCAGGGACTGGTTTTCTCCGGGCTGGTTGCCGGCGCTCAGGTAGTACGTTCCCGGCGTGAGGAAGTACATGCGGTATTCGCCGCGATCGTCAGTGCGTGTTGACGTCACACGCTGAGTCTTGCGGCGGCCATTTTCATCGTACGAAAAACGAAAGAGCTCCACGGTGACGGCCGTGGCCGGCTGGCCGGAGTTATCGCGGATGCGGCCGCTCACGGCCGCGACCGGCACCATGCGCATGACGATGTCCGATTTGTTCTGGCCTGGCGTGAGTACGAGGGGCACGCCACCGCCGGCGTTGCGTTGTCCATATTCCTGCTTGGCGAAGCCCGCGCGAGAGAACATGACCTTGTAGGTGCCGGAATCCACGTTGGCGAACGTGAAGCGCCCACGGTCGTCCGTCAGTACAGGAGGATGCGAACTGGGGACAACGACGGTCGTGCCGTTGGGGCTCACAACAATCTCGTGGATCTCGCTCACGGGAACCGATTTGATCGCGGCCGCCTGCGCCGCCAATTCCGGCGGCATGGCGCCAGTCCGGATCGCAGTGGACATCTCTTCACCGATCGCCTTGAAGGCTTCCACTGGTAGAACTATTTCGTTCGGCGGCCGTTCACTGACCATCATTTGCATGAAGGGTCCCAGGTTGACGTTCATCCTGCCGAGGGAAACGCGGACATTGGCAATGGGATCACCGTTCGCATTCACAACGACTCCGGAAACCCCGGCTTTCGCGGCAGGCGCCGGCGGCGCCGCCTGCAACAAAAGAGCAATCAAAACGCCATGAATCATCATTGCGTACCCTCCGCCGGGATGATCCGGACTTCAATCGACTCGTTGGATGTTTCTGTCACATGAACCGCACGACCCCGCGATTCCACGCGGGAAAGGACATCCGGATCGAACCAGCCGTATTCTTCGATCGATTCCCAGGCAAAGGCCTTGTAATCGCCCGGCGCAACACCAACCAGGGTGAAGCGTCCATTCTGATCGGTGGTCGCTGTCTTGAAAACATCCCCGCGGTAGCGCGCACGGTCGGGAACGAGCAACACGCGAGCGCCCGGCACAGGCTGAGACCGCAGGTCGGTCAGGGTGCCCTGCACGCGGCCACCCGCGGTGGCAATTAGCACATCGAGTCCGTTGTTGCTGGTGCCGCTAAAGCGGAACGGAGTATTCAGCGCATCGAAGCCTTCGAAGCGGACTTCTTTCAGAAACAGGGTATTCGCTGCCGGCAGCACTTCGAACCGATAATCCCCGGGCATGACGTTGTTGAAGCGAAATGTGCCGTCAGGATTGACCTGAGCCGTGCCGCCGTCACTCTGTAGCAGCGCGCCGGAAGCGGCTTGTGCCGGAGACTGACCCACGCGCACAAGCCGAACACGCATGCGCTCAAGGGTCATGCCTTGAGGGAGCTGCGCCTCAGCGCGGAGGCGTCCGGCGATGGAGCCTGCAGGGACCACGGTGACGTTGACGTTGTCGACATCTGCATTCGTAACCACTACGGGCAGAAAGCCTGAAGATTGTCCCAGCGGACCGCTGCGGCCTGGCGTCGGGTTATCTGTCACCGTGGCGACGACGGTGTAGTTTCCGGGCATCAACCCGCGAATTTCGAAGGAGCCGCCGGGGCCGATGGGCCTCGTATCGAGTTCCAGCTCGTTGATGCCCCCGGCACTCAAACCGGGCGTTTGCGTCGCGACGAAAACATTGGCGGCCGGCGGTGGCTGGCCGCTGCGCGAATCGATCACCTTGCCGCGAATGTTGAACGTTTTCGGCTGCGATGCGAACACCAGATCGACAGTCTGCAGATCCGCGCCGGGCTGCAGATCGATGGGTCGCGCATTGGCGATTTCGGTGACGCCGGGATAGAAGACATACCCGTTCACTTCGGGAACTTCATTGCCGTTTGCCTTCAGCGCCCCCAGTTCGGACAAGTACAGAGCAGATAGGGGATTGGTGCCCGTTGTGGGGCGCCCTCCAAGAAGGTAGTAGCGGCCTGGTGTTACCCAGTACAGGCGGTACTCGCCGCGGTCATTGGTCTGGGTCACGCCGGCGGATTGATACGTACGAGTCCCGGAGGCATCATACGAATACCGCAACAATTGAACCGGAACGTTGATTAGCGGTTGCTCGTTCGTATCCCGCAGCCGCCCGCTGATGTTGGCCGCAGGTGTCAGGTTGATATTGATGTCTTTTGTAGACTGCCCGCCGGTTACGGTGATCGGCGCGCCGGGACCGTTTGGATAGCGCTGTCCATAAGGTTGACTGACGTAGCCGTTGGCCAGCGCTTGAACCGTATACGTTCCCTCGTCCACGCCATTGAAGGTGAATTTGCCGCGCTCGTCGGTCAGCACCGGTGCGGCGGGCTGCGCACCGCGTGCACCACCCTGGAGAACCTGGCCTGCGGGTAAGGCAATCGGCGCAGCTCCGGTCGCAGGACCAATCTGCGGGGCGCCACCTCGCCGAGTAATCCGCAACTGCACATTGGGGACGGGTTGCCCCGTTCCGAGCCGCGTCACCGTGCCTTCAATGCTGCCTTGCGGTCTGGGTTGCTGTTGTTGTTGAGGAGCCTGGCCCAGCTGGGCCAGCAGGAGAGCGAGCGGAGCGAGCGACAGTATTCTCATAGGGCTGCTGGTGCTGGGAGAATAGCAGATCGCCGGTGCCTACGCAGCCTTTGCCGTGCGCAGGATTCCTCGCCCCACGCGCTTCAAACCCATCCACAGACCGATCGCGCTGACGGCCGTTCCGCCCAGGCTCAGAATGATCACCACGCCGTCCCACGCCGGCCGGTTGTAGTAGAGGAACGAGAAGTCGAGGGTGTGCAACCCGTTGTAAAGCCATCGCTCGATGCGGTTGCGGCGATTCGCCTGGCCTACGACCTGTGCGACTTCAGGATCGAGATAGATCCACGTCGATGCGGGATCATTGAACTTTATGCGGACAACCGGAAGCGGAGCCTGGCCGTCGCGGGAATAATAGTAAGAGTCGTATTCGGTCAGCGCCGTTTGCTCGACGATGGGTGCACCCGGCCGCGCGGCTGCGAGCCGCTTTACGAGAGCGTCTGTTGCAATCCCTTCCTTCTGTTCCGTCATGGTGCTCAGGGGAACGACAAAACGGGAAGCGTCCGGATCGCGAGAAATAAAGTACGGCTGATGGCCACCGTCGGGCCATCCGACGAGCGCAGATTTATCCGGAGTCGTGCGGACAATGTAAGAAGGTTGGTCGAGCACGCGGGCAAACTCGATTTCCTTGGCCACCCGGCCATTCAGAATTCCGCTCCAGGCTCCGGCGTTCGGAGCAGGGAAGGTATCGATGTTTTCCATCTCGGATGAGAAAGCCTGCTGTACCGCGCGATCCAGTTCGTCGTCTTCGGTCCAGGCCCACGGTTCCATCGAAAGCAGGCCGCTGAATGCGAATGTCAGAGTGAGCACACCGAAAACGAGTCCGCTGAGGTAATGCCACCGCATCCAGCCGGAGTAGGGAATGTGCGGTTTCTTTTTCCTGAACTGAACGATGCCGAGAACGATCCCGAGCACTGCCAGGACACAGGCCGCTGCAGGTAACCAAGTCATGAGGCGCGCCCATTGGCTCGACATGCGCAACGGAGCCAGGTAAAGGAAATGCGGTATGGCCGAAACCCAGGCCAGGGCGCGGCTCGCGCGCGTGGTTATCTGCACCACATCAGCGGTTTCCGGAGAAACGTAGATCTCGGTGTGTGCGTCATCGTCTACCGTCATTCGATACAAAGGCAGCTGTTGTGTCAGGGTAAGCGTCCACTGATCCGGCTTCGTTAATTCACCGGCGAAGTGAACCTTCTCTTGTGGAACCTGAAGAAACTTCGCAGCAACGCGCTGGGCCCCGGCTGAGTCGATTCCCGTCATGTAATCGCCCGTGTCTGCGTAGACCGTGGCGGAGGGGCCAAAGCGATAGGCGGGCCGCCCATCAACCGTCAACAGCGTGACCCGTCCTTCGGGTCGCCGAAGATTGCCTCGCTCAACAGCCTCCGCCGGGCTCATACGCACGGCAGACAGATTGACGGGTTCGAGGCGCGCCAGACGGGTTTGCGGAGTAAGGCGCGGCATCCCACGCGAGTAGATCATCCCGATGCCTGTGACGAACCACATGACAAACATCAGGCTGAGAACGATCCCTAGGTATCGGTGTCCCAGAATGAGTAGCTTGCGCGCCTTAATCATCGCCAAAGCCTACCACGCCCGTAAGCAAAGGCGCGAAGGTGGCTTCACGTCTTCTTCCCTAATTTAACTCGAACGCTCCGTGAACGTGTCGCGGCGGACATCAGCAACGAGCTGGCTCAAGGACACCGAACTGCCGGCCGCGTTCGCGGCGCGCCATTTGCGGGCTTTTTCATGAAGGTCTTCATCGGCGAGGGCTGAGCGAATATCGAGAAACGTATCGTCGGCCTGGCGCTCAGCCGTTTCGACATGCCCGTAGTGGTGCGTGGCGATTCGCATACGCGTGTCTCGCTGCAGGAGCGATTCATGAGTTTCCGCGGTGTTGATGGCCTCCACTTTTACGTCGTACGGTCCGATCGGAGAGAGCAGCTTCACGATCACCGGAGCGATCTCCAGTGCAATCAGGAGCAGGGTGACGAATGTGCTGATCCACCATGCGGACGACGACTTTGCCGTCAAATCGGAAAGCGCGGTCATGTTCGAAAGAAAGTCCTCCGCAAGGCTCTGCCGATAGGCAAGCACCTGGCTGTCAATCGAACTGTTGACCGCGTCGCGTTCCTTCTGGAACTGGTCCATGCGGCTTTGCAGCGACGTTTTCAATTCGCTTGCGCGCCGGCGCGAGTCGAGGGCAGCAGCTTCCTTGATGCGGGCCACTTCGCTGTACCCGTAGCGGCGGCTTCCGCCGGTCCCGTCTGCCTCTTTGCGAAAGTCGTCTTCGATTGCTCGAGCTTGCGCTTCCGCTGCCTCCACCTGGGAGGCGAGATGGGTAAGGTCCAGGGAAATTTGTCCAAGGTTGCTGCTGGCCGTCAGGCTCGCCCGTTTCGTAGCGGCGGCCTGATCCTGGTTGATCGAGGCCTGGCTTGCAACGGCGTTATGGAAGAGCCGAAGTTCGAGCGGTTTCGAAAGCGTGATCCCGATGAGAATGGCCAGGCCCAGCCGCGGCAGCGCCGGAATCCAGGTTTGCTGGGCGCGCTGCCGCCAGGTTGCCGAAGGATCCGTGGGCTTTTTCAGAGACGAGACGATGTAGCGATCGAGATTAAAGATGGCCAGAGCCCAGAGGATTGCAAAAGTCGCGGCGATCGCAGCGCTGTAAGGCCCGCTGGCGAGCGTGGAGTAGATGGCAAAGAACCCGGAGAAAAAAGCCAGTACCCCGGTTGCAAGGACGGCTCCTCCAATGCCTTCGTACTTTGCCTTTTCAGTAGGATACGGCTGAAGCAACTCCGGCACCCCGCCGGCGCACCACCACAGAAAGTTGAAGCGCGTTTGGCGAACTTTGTCGTCCATAGGGCTATATACGGAGCGAACCCTCAATTAGTTCACGGAATCGATGCGGAGCACGAAATGCCGGCTCGTTCAGCAACTTCCGGGCGCGTGCCGCCCCAACTCAGGTGCGGCAGCAAGCAACGTGCGTGTTATTCGGCGACTGCGTGATTCGTCCCTGAGCAGAGGGCTCGCGTCCGTTTTGAAAGGAGTACGGGCAGCGGCAGCGCAAAAATCGCCAAGGCTACGGCGATGCGAACAACAGAGGCTTCCGGTGATCGAAGCGCGACAAGGCCGACGGCGTAATAAGCAACGTTGTACCCGAACAAGAGGACACCCGCACGCCGCCCGCTTTCCCGAAACCGCCATAACTGGACTGCTGTCAGGGGGCCTGCAGTAAGGACCACCACCCAACCCAAAATTGTCAAAACAGCAAGCGGCCCGAACGTCAGCAATGCGCCCAGCCTGCCCGCGACAACAAATCCAACAATAAACAAGATGGTTTGGGTCACCGTCAAGGCCGTGAAAACAGCCACAAGCCTTACCAACAATCGCATAAACCCTCCCTGTTGCCCGCCTGCCGGATGCTTGTGGACGGGTCGCGCCTGGGCGTTGGCTCAAGAGCCATCTCGAATTCTCCGGTTGGTGCCTCTTTTTGTCTAGAATCAGCCTCCTTCCAAGCACAAGATCTTCTTGGTGAGAGCGGAACCTCGAAATGACGCCGGCAAACGCAGGATCCGTCTATGACCGTCCGCGACCGAGAACGGGCTGCCATCGCACGGCTCCGCCCCAAGGCTCTGGCCGGTGATTTGATCGCTGTCTCGAACGTCGCCGCAGGGTACCGGATTCTGGGTCGATGGAACCTGGCTTTCCAATGGTGGAAGAAGGCCGCGGAGGCAGGCGATGGTAGCGACATGCTCGATGTGGGGTACTGCTACCACCACGGCTTGGGCGTGCGACGAGATATGGTTGCCGCGAGACGGTCGTATGAGGCGGCAATACAAGGGGCCACAATCTCGCAGTTTGAGCAGGAAGAGGCCATGTACTTCCTCGCAGTCGTGCTACTGCAAACGCGAGGGCCGGGCGAGCGTGCGCGTGTGGAAAAGTTGCTTCGGGACGCGAATAGGGATGGCGATTACCCAGAGGCAGCCGACTTGTTGGCCTCGATCAATTCTCCTGCCGTCGAGATCTGTGTTTGTCGCCGAGGTCTTCGGCCTGGTCTCGCCCGATTTGCCTGCCGCCTGCACCGTGGCAGGCGACCGAACAAAACGTTGCAGCCGCCGCGCCGTGCGCGGCGTAAATCCAAACGGAAGAGAAGCGCAGCGCTTCTCTTCGCTGATCCGTCTACTTCTTTACAAGATGGCCGGCGAGGACTTCACCCGGAACGTTTACGGGGGAAGACGACTCGAGAGGCCACGGGTTGCCCCCGCTTGTCGCGGGGGAACTGCACCGCCACCATCCGGAACGTCCCCAAACTACCAGGATTCCAGGACCGTCATGGCCAGTTGCCGTGCGGCCGCCAGCGCTTCCGAAACATGCCAGTTCCGGACATCGCGGTCACCGGCAAGATTGGAAATTCCTCGAACAATGCGGACCGGAACGGAGTTCAGCGCGCATGCCATTGCCACGGAGAAACCTTCCATATCTTCCGCGCAGGTGGAGGGAAAGCGCCGGCGCCGTCGAGTAACCTGGTCCTCATTCGCGGATGCCGCGCACACGGTTAGCAGAAGCGCGCCAACCGTAGATGGTGCGGCAATCTGGATTCGGTCAAAGATCTCGCCGCGCCCGGGCTCGTCTCCAATGCGCCATTGAGGAAACCCCATCTCACGGGGATTCACAAAACCCGTTCCCTCACCTGCGCCGATGCCATCCACGGCGACTGTTGAGAATTCCAAGGCAGAGCATACTGGCGCTGCGCCTTCGTCGAACGTGCCGGCAATGCCGACAAGCAAGACCCTGCCGGCATGGGATTCCGACAGCAGTTGCGCTGTTCGCGCGGCTGCAGCGACCACGCCGAAACCGCAAACAGCCGAGACGGCGCCCGGGTACTGCAGGCCCCCGAGGTCTTCGAGTCGCCGCTGTTCCATTGCCGTCGGATAGAGAACGAGAGTTTGAGGTCGCGTCATTGTCGATTTAAACTCGTCATCACGTACAGGGCAGATTCTATCTGCTTACCGCGGACTCGATGCGTCGAATCACGAGATCTTCGAGCCGGAAGCAACCAGCGTTCATACAGAAGACGACTATAGTGGAGGCATCGCGTATGTATCTCTTCATCAGCGCATTTCTGACGATGGTTTCGGCTGTCCCGCAACTCTACGAAGGCTTTGTCACAGGGCAGATTTCAAATCGTGATGGAACGCCGGCTGTTCGAGTGCGCGTGATGGCGATGGACGCCACAAGCACAACCGCCCCAAGCTTCGTCAGTCTTACGGAAACTGATCTCAACGGGCGATATCGGCTTGATCGACTTGCGCCGGGGAGATACTTCCTCGTGGCTGGTCTCGTCAACGCGCCGACCTACTATCCGGGAGTGGCGAATATTTTGGAGGCGCAGACAGTCCCGGTCACCAGGGACGGTGGCTTGCCAGCTCTGAACTTCAAAATGGCGACTCTCTTACAAGCGCACGTCCGGGGACATGTCACCGTTTCTCCCGATGATGCCGGCTCGCAGCCCATCGACGTCGTTCTTCTTCGCCCCGGGCAAGACCCGCTTCGAACCGCGCTCGCGAATGACGGCTCCTTTGAGTTCCCCGAAGTCCCCCCGGGGAATTACAACGCTGCGGTGCGAGCTGTGAATCGGACGACGTCGCAGGTTCCGATATCGGTCCATGACCAGGATGTTACGGGCGTGGAACTCGTTCTCTCCCGATCGATCCAGCTTCAGGGCCGCGTCGTCGTGGATGGCGGGGGAACTCCGCCAAACTTCAGATTCAAAATGGAACCCGGCGCTTTCGGGCTGGTATCCGGGCCGATTCGTCCCAATGCTCAGGGAGCATTTGACCTGAACCTGCCGGAAAATCTCCGGTTCGAGCTGTATGCCTTTCCACCTGCCTACCTGCTGAAATCCATGACCTATGGCCAGACCGATCTCATGCGCGAGCCTCTTACGGCCGGCGGTACGGAACTCGTCGTGACGTTTTCCCGCAAACCTTAAGGCAGACGTGCCGCCCGATCACCTCCGCAGCCAACCCGGTGCCGCGTTTAGCGTGGCCGCCGAATCCCTGGTTTGGGCAACGGAGGTTCGCTGCAGAACGGATCCTGCGAACCCTTGGAAAGTAATGACATCGCCTTGCGATGCGGTCGGCGCTTTACTGGCTGGTAATCTGATTGCGCGCCCGGCGTGGTGGTGGGGCAGAGTATGAGATCTTTCGCACGCGCTTGTTATCAAAGTCGGAGATGAAAAGGTTCCCGGCGGTGTCCACAACGACATCGAGCGGTTTAAGGGTGGCCAGGAGCGCCGGCCCGCCATCTCCGGAGAATCCGCTGGATCCGTTGCCTGCGACTGTCGAGATTATTCCTGCGGGTGTTACCTTGCGCACGCGATAGTTACCGAAGTCCGCGATAAACAGGTTGCCTGTTGAATCGACAGCGAGTCCGCCGGGATTCTGAAGCGTTGCCCCGGTCGCCGCGCCGCCGTCGCCCGAGAATCCTGTGTTTCCGGTCCCTGCAACAGTAGTGATCACTCCGTTTGTGCTGACTTTCCGAACGCGCTGGTTGTTCAAATCGACGATATAGAGGATGCCGGCGGCGTCTACGGTTACTCGCGACGGCCGGTTCAACATAGCCGCCGTCGCTTGACCGCCGTCGCCACTGAAGCCGGCGGTGCCGTTGCCCGCTACGGTGGAGATCATGCCGTCCACGCTGACCTTGCGGATGCGGTTATTGTCGCTGTCGGCAATATAAAGGTTGCCTGCAGCATCCACGGCAATCCCGATTGCCCATTTGATTTGCGCTGCAGTCGCAGGACCACCGTCGCCGCCGAAGCCTGCGACTCCCGTTCCGGCGACAGTTGTGATGATGCCGGCGGGATTCACTTTGCGCACGACGTGTCGATCCCTGTCCAGAATGAAAAGATTGCCGGCATTGTCGATCGCGATTCCTGCAGGCTCGAAAAGGTATTCCGATGTTGCCGGAACACCGTCCTGGGGTGAACCAAAAGAGGAGTTCTTTCCGGCCACGGTCGTAATCACACCGCCGAGGTTCACTTTTCTTATCCGGTCATGATTCGCATCAGAGAGATAAACGTTACCCTGGGCGTCCGCAGTGATGTGCTGAACGGAATTGAGTCCTGCAAGTGGAGCTGGTCCGCCGTCGCCCTTAAAGGTGGAAGTGCCGTCTCCGGCAAAAGTCGTGATCACTCCCGACGGTCCAAGCGCGATCACTGTGAAACTACTAAATGGCAAAGACACCGCGGACCCTGCCGTGACAATGACATCGCGGGCTCCCGGAGCGGCGCCGGCTGCGACGTATATCACCAGCGGGAGAGTCGTGTCGGTTCCTCCGGAAGCTATTGCGACGCTGACGCCGTTTCCCGCGATTGTCACCGACGTTGCGCCGAGAAGATTCTGCCCAGTCAGGGTTCCCTGCAGCGTGAAGCCCGGAGTTCCTTGTGCAGGAACAAATGTGGAGATCACGGGTCGAACAACGGTGAATCCGTTAAAGGCCGCAGAAGTTCCCACGGACGTAGTGACCGTGAACAGTCGCAAATCTGTCGTTGCTAACCCTGTAATGGTGATCGTTACCGGAAGGTTCGTGTCGGTTCCGCCTGGTCCGATCGTTGCAGTCACCCCTGCACCAGTAAACGTTACGGCCGTCGCACCGGAAAGCGCTGTTCCTCCGATCACCGCTTGAAAGCTCGAACCGACATAGCCCTTGGTGACGTTGATGCTCGTCACCGCAGGAGCGACGATCGAACTGGTTACCATAAACCCGCTGTAGGCCTCAGAGGTGCCCGCGCCGGTCGTGACGGTAACGTTGCGCAGACCCGTGGGCGAACCCGCCGCAATCGCTATTGCTATTGGGATCTCCGTCGCAGTGCCGCCCGCTTGAATGGAAGCGGTGACGCCGGATCCGCTGAACGAGACACTTGTCGCGCCGGACAGCGATGTGCCGGTGATCGTGGCCGACAGGTCCGTACCTTCTACTCCGGAGAACGGCGAGATTCCGCTGATCTGTGGCAGCCCACTGGAGTTGGTGAATCGAATTCTCCGAACCCGATAATCTCCGGCAACGACCAGGTTGCCCGCTCCATCGACAGCAACGCGCGCGAACCGAATTCCCGCGAGCGTTGCCGGACCTCCGTCTCCACTGAAATTGGAGTTGCCGTTTCCGGCCACGGTCGTGATGATGCCGAGCGGACTTACCATGCGGATGCGGCCATTCCCCGAGTCGCCAATGAAAACATTTCCGGAGCTATCGACCCCCACACCGATGGGATTCCACAGCGAGGCGGTCGTTGCCGGGTCGTCGTCTCCAGCAAAGTCTGCCGTACCGTTGCCGGCAAAGGTCGTGATCGTGCCGGAGGGATCAACCTTGCGCACGCGATGGTTGTTCGCATCGGCAATATAGAGGTTTCCCGACGGATCGAATGCAACATCTCTGGGACTATCTAAACTGGCAGAAGGCGCAGCGCCGTTGTCGCCGGAGAATCCTGACGTGCCGTTACCGACTACCGTTGTGATCACGCCCGACGGAGTTACCCTGCGCACTCGATGATTGCTGGCGTCGACAAAGAAGAGGTTGCCGGCAGGATCAAACGTCATTCCCAATGGGCTGCTGATCTGTGCGATGGAAGCGGGACCGCCGTCGCCGGAAAAGCCCGGCGACCCGGTTCCCACAATCGTCGAGATAATTCCATTCACGTCAACTTTGCGAATGCGGTTGCTACCGGCAAGAAAGAGATTGCCAGCGCCATCGACAGCAATCATAGACAGGGTAGCCAGCGAAGCCGCGGTCGCGAGCCCCCCGTCACCGCCGAACCCGACGCTGCCGTTACCGGCGACCGTGCTTACGACGCCATCCGGCGTCACTTTGCGGACCCGGTTGTTGACAACGTCGGCAACAAAGACATTTCCGGCTGCATCTACGGCAGCGTCGCTGCTGAACGCGTACATCTGCGCAAATATCGGCGCGGGCCCGTCACCGGTGAATGTGGGTACTCCGCTACCTGCAAAGGTCGAGATGATTCCATTGGTGGCAACCTTGCGAACCCGGTGCTCCTGCTGGTCGGCGATCAGGAGACTGCCGGCCGAATCCAGCGCTAACGCGTATGGCCCGTTGAGCGTTGCACTGGTTGCCAGGCCGCCATCGCCGAAGGTTCCGATAAAACCCGTCCCGACCGCGGTTGTGATGGTGCCGTCGGTGTCGATTCTTCGGATCCGGGCGTTGTCGAAGTCGGCGATGTAGATGTTGCCCGCGGAATCCGTCTTCACATCAAGAGGGGAAAGCAACTTCGCGGAAGCCGCGGGGCCTCCATCACCGGAGAAACCGGGGGAAGTTCCGGCGATAGTCGTGATTGTTCCTCCGGTGACGGCGCGGATCCGATCGTTGAGCCAATCCGCGATCAGCATCCTTCCTGAACTCTCGACGGTGACCGACACCGGCCCGTTAAGCAACGCCGACGTCGCGAATCCGCCGTCGCCGCCAAAACCTGCCGTGCCTGAACCGGCAACGGTATCGATAGTTGCGTCGGTTTTCAGGCGACGGATCCGGTTATTCGCGACGTCCGCGATGAGAAGATTCCCGGCAGCGTCAAACGCGAGGCCATGCGGGGTGTTCAAAGCGGCGTTTATCGCGGTCCCGCCATCGCCGGAAAACGCAGCCGATCCGTCTCCCGCGACCGTGGTGATGGATCCGGCTGGATTGACTTTGCGAATGCGATGGTTTCCAGTATCCGCAAAAAACAAGTTACCCGATGAATCAATCGCAAGGCCGCCGGGACTTTTGATCTTTGCGACGGTCGCGGGACCTCCGTCACCGCTGAACCCCGCGGTCCCGGTGCCCGCAACAGTACTGATGACGCCCTTGGGGGTGATCTTGCGGATGCGGTTGTTTCCGCTGTCGGAGATGAAGACGTTCCCCGCGGCATCGATAGCTAGTCCAACAGGAAACTTAAGCGGCGAGGCATTATAGCCATCACCGCTATATCCGGCGTTGCCGGTACCCATAATTGTCGAGATAAGACTGGGGCGCGGAGCCGATGCCACCCGCACTCCGCTGAAAGGATCCGAGGCGCCATTGGGAGTCGTCACCGAAAACGTCCGGTTGCCGGTCGCCGCGTTTGCAGCCACGGTTCCCGTAACAGAAATGCTGCTCGTCGTACTGCCGGACACAACGGCCGTAATGTCACCCCCGAAATCCACCGCCGTTGCACCCGTGAGGTTCGTTCCGTAAATGATTGCGGAGAAGGGAAGGCCCTGCAGCAGGATTGGTGGCGCAATCGAGGTCACCTGGATTGGATTGCCGGCGTCCACCGAGAAGCCGTCGAAAGAATTGGAAGTTGTCGAAGGCGTCACGACGCTGATGGAGCGTTGGCCGGGGGCCGCGTTGAGCCCAACACTGATCGTGACCGGGATCTTGCCATTTGTCGCCGGGCCGGAGATGGATGCGCTAACGCCCGATCCTGAAACGTTTACTGTTGTCGCTGCGGAAAGGTTGGTCCCGACGATGGCTCCGGCCATGACCTTGCCCCTCAACATCGTCAGCGGTGTCATTCCTGCGATGATCGGAACACTGGAAGACAGTACGGTGAATCCGTTGAGGGGCGCGGACAATTTGTCGGCGCTGGCTGCCGTCAGCGTTCTTGCTCCTAAGGGCGCCCCGGGTGCGACGGAAATGATGACGGACACGCTTGTATCCGTCGGCGATCCGGAGAGGAGCGCGCTGACTCCGATCCCGGAAAACGCGATGGAGGTCACGGCCGCGAGATTCGTTCCGGTAATCGTCGCAGGAAATGTTGTTCCTTGTTCTGCTGCCGGAACGCTAAGCGAAGTAAGCGTGGGAGTACTCGGATTCACAATGAAACCGTCGAAAGGCGCTGAGGTTCCTTCTGGCGTTGTTACCGTGACGCTTCGGAGGCCCGTCGATGCGTAACCTGAAATCGTCACGCTCGCGCCGAGACTCGTGGCGCTACCGCCGGAAAGTGTCGCGGTGATTCCTGAGCCATTAAAATTAAGCGAGGTTGCGCCGCTCAAATTCGTTCCCGCGATGGTGACCGGAAAACTCGTCCCTTGAACTCCTGAAGATGGTGTGATGGACGAAATCCGCGGCAGTGCCGTTGCACCGACAGTGAAAGAACTGAAGGGCAATGAAACGGAATTCTGTGTGTAAACGGTCAAGTCTCGGGGGCCGGGGGCAGCAGCAGGGTCAATGACAATGGTCAAAGGGATCGAAGTTTGATTGCCGCCATTTCCAATCATCCCTGTGACACCGGAGCCACTGAAATGTACAGCGGCAGCACCACTGAGACTGGTGCCGGAAACAAGCGTCTGGACGATGGTGCCCGGCATTCCAGCCGTGTTCCCGAGTGAGGATATCGAGGGTGTTGGCGGCGACGTGCGGGTAACCTTGCGGACTCGATTCGCCCCATTTTCTGAAATCCAGAGATTCTCGAGGGGATCGAGCGCCAGTTGGAGAGAGACATTCAGGGAGGCGGAGGTTGCAGACACAAATTCTGAACCGTTATTCCCGCCACCTGCAATAGTGTTGATCATTCCGGAGGTGTCCACCATTCGAACGCGGCTGGTCACATCAGAGAAAAGCACGTTCCCCGCGCTGTCGATCGTCACGTCTTGTGGATTCCACAGTGAAGCGGACGTTGCCGGGCCGCCGTCGCCGCTGAAGCCGGGTGCGCCGGTTCCAGCGATAGTGCTGATCACGCCGCCGCCATTCACTTTGCGAATCCGGTTGTTACCGGGGTCTGCGATAAACAGATTGTTGCTCTCATCAACGGCAATGTGCAGACCTTGCGAGAGTTCGGCTGATGTCGCCGGCCCGCCATCGCCGCTGAACCCTATCGTTCCCGTTCCTGCCACGGTGCTGATAACGCCGGCCGCGTTCACCTTACGCACCCGGTTCCAGTCGGCGATATAAAGATTGCCGGTACCATCGACGGCAATGTCCTGAATGCCGATGAATCCTGTAGTTTTCGCATCGACTCCGTCGATGGCGGTGTTGGATCCGTCTCCAGCAACGGTCTCGATAAAGCCGCTGGCGATTGAAACTTTTCGCACCCGTATTGAGTCGGTGACGAATACATTCCCTGCATAATCCACTGCAACTGATCGTGCAGAGGCGAGTCCAGCCTGGACTGCGGGACCGCCATCACCGGAAAAGAAAGTTGATCCGTTACCTGCGACGGTCGTGAAGACGCCGAGCGAATCGATTTTCCGCACGCTGTAGGACTCGGTTAAATAAATGCTTTCCAGCACAGTGGGATCCGAAGCTTGGAATTCACGTGACTTGAAGTCGCGGC
>JADMIO011409240.1_pt1 | contig 135227 bp, 109 predicted proteins | sample 8958161 | NCBI WGS metagenome assembly JADMIO01 (sample SAMN16585339, study PRJNA669376) | soil metagenome | isolation source: Crop rotation soil | place: USA: Cullars Rotation, Alabama | collected 2011 | reverse complement strand
GGTGGAGCAGGGCGATCCCGCCACGCTGGAGAATTGTGTAAAGCAGCAAACAACCCAGCACGGACCCGATGGAGGCAAACATTGGAAAGAAGAAGACTGTGCGCGGATGCGTGTAACAGCGCGCTACCACCAGATAGTCATTCACCTCAGGCAATGAGAGGAGCGATGAATCCAGCGCGCCGATCAAAATCATTGCCGGCCCTGCGATGTAGATCGGCACAGTCACAATGAAGTGACCGAGTCGCTTTGCCAGGACTTGCAACCAATCAAACATCAGAAAACCGCGGATTCAAACCAGGTGAAACGAACTGGTTGGCAAATCAGCAATCATACCGGTTGGAAGAAGCTATTCGCACCTGTCCTGAGGGCCGGGTGCTGCCGTTAGTTTGCCGGCTTGAAGATCGAGGGAGTGTCGTAGGTAACACCAACTGTAATTCCGGATCGCGGGCTCTGACTGGTGAGTCCCTTGATGCCGGCGAAGTCAAACCGCAGACCGGAAGCTCGAATCTGCATTCCGAGTCTGGCCTCGCCTTGTGACTCTGTCCCCAACGGCCCGCTGCCCGGTCGTGTGTTCGCTCGGCCGTTGACTTCCGCGGCGAGGCTGAACTGATGGTTGAGTCTGACAATTCCCGCCACCCCGTACATCAACACATCATTTTGCGAAAAGAACTCAGTCGGCGCCGTGAGAATTCCCACGCCCAGGTTGGCGAAAGTGTTAACACGCGCGTTGCGTCCAAATTTTTTCCCGAACAGCAATTGACCGTAGGCGTTCGTTTGATTGATCCCAATGCCCCGGGCCTGGCTCGAATTCGGCAACTGGACCCCAAAGCGGAAACCGACTGACGGCAGGTGCGCGCTTTCATTGCGCAGTTTGATCTTGGTCCACAGAGTGAAATCGCCAAAGTCGTTTGTGGAATTCGCTCCAGGAGCCACACTAAGCGGAATCGCACTCGGCCCATGCGAATTGATACTCAAAAAGTTTTGCGCCACACCTTCAATTTGGAGTTCAACGTTGGGCGCTAAACCGATGTTGACTCCGATTACTCCAGCGCGAGTGAGATCGCCCGTCAATCCGGACACGGGAAACTTCGCGTTCTGCATGAAATCCAGTCCCACTTCGAGCCGCATTGAGCCGGGAGGGATGATGTCTACATCCTCAGTAATCAGTGGCCGCTGCTGCGCCTGCACAAAGATACCCGCGACGACAATCGTCGAGACGAAAATCGACAGGCGAAACAACTTGGAATGAATTTGATGTCGCACTTGATGCTGTGCGGATTGTAAGGCGCTGAGCGCGGTGCGTCAACGCAAAATGGAGCAATCTTCAGAAGAAGTGAAGAAGCTGCGCGGGCGAGTTCCCTCACCTGCTCAGCGGAAATTCAGCAAGTCCTTACCCACAGTGCATGCTTCTTTGAAAACCGACCGCTTCTTGCTGCCGTAGCCGATTCACTTATCCAGTTGATCGCAGCACCAAGCCCATCGTTCTATGACTTCGCACCTGCGCTTTATTCCCGGCGTCTTAACTGAGAATTGTCTTGACTGAATTGCGCGCTCGACGTATTCTCCCCGCCACGCAACGAGACTTGCTAGCACGCTCAGAGCGCGCTGAATGAATTAGTTGGCAGAATTGTGCCCCGATTTTAACAACACGTTCGTGCCAGGATTTGCGGGTTGCTTCAGTTCAGTTTCCCAAAATCAATCGATAACGCCCGATCCGTGCTAGCCCCTGCATTCTTTTTGAAGTTACCCAGACATGCGTAGACCTGTCTAGCGTAAGGTCTGCACTACACATTCGGAGGAAGCATCATGGCAGACTGGCTGGTAAATATCGTTTTGTCAGATTCAGGTGAGACGTCATTTGAAGTAGACGGGTCCACGCAAGGTCAGTCCCTGGACGCGCATCAGGACGATCTCGTGACATGGAACAACCAGACCAACCATGAGCATCAGCCCTGGCAAACCGACTCAAGTTACGACCCACTTCCTAATGGTTCTTTGGTAGATCCAATTCCCAAAGGACAGCCGTCTGTTACTTATAACTGTTCGTCGCCGGCGGCGAATCCGCAACACTGGACCGTTTACTACTACTGCCGAAACCATCCCGACAACCCGAAAGAACGTGGTTCGATTAACGTCGCCGCGTGGCCGATCACTTTCGGAGGCGGAGGGCTTTCTCCGAACGCTAGCACTGCCAATTATGAAAACCACGACACGATTACTTGGTTTAATCACAGTGCAGCAGCTCATCAACCGTGGCAGACCGATGCGAACTATAAGCCGTTATCTGCCGGTTCCATGTCGGCTGTACTTCAACCGGGGGACAAAAGCGCGCCCTATACGGTCCCACCACCTCCACCCGGCACTCCGGCTCCTTACACCATCTATTATTTTTGCTACCTACATCAGAACGCTACGAATGAGCGGGGCACAATTGTCGCCACCCCGGACGGCTAATCCGCAAAGCCGCACTTGGAAAATGGATCTGATAGTTGCGAGTCCGCAAGATTCCAGCCGCGGGCGTTTTGCGAGTGAGAGACAAGGAGAGACCGTGATGATTATCCCCGCATCAAGACTGTTCGTTTCGAAAGCGTGTCCGTGGCTGTCCAGGGAGTGTAAAGACGCAAGTTCGCCCTTGCCCCGGCGCGCTCTGTTACGTCACGCGACCACGGCCCTGATGGTCATGGCGGTTGTTGGTTTCTTTGCCTTTCCGGCACGAACGCAGGCGCAGGAATTTGTACCCTGCCCTCCTGCGCAGCAAGATCTCCTAACCATTCCTGAACTCGCGTCGCAGAACGGAGTGTTGCGTGGGACAGTCATGTTGAGTGACGAAAAGGAGGCGATACCATTCCGGTTTCCGCCGCAATCCAGACCCGGCGATACTGGGGCTGAGATAAAGTGTCAACCGCAATACGTGCGAATTCTCCGTGGGCTCAATGCGACTCCCGCGCCGCCGCCGGCTGCGGGCGCGATACCTAATCCGATGCCGGGTCCGACGTTGAGAGCACGGGTCGGCGATCTCATTCAGATCACCTTTATTAACTCGATCTATCCCAACCATTTCGGCCGTTCGATAGATAACGGCGATACCGGCGTCGGATGCGATACCCCGGTCCCACCCGGCGACACGTTTCCGGATTGTTTCCACGGTTCGAGTACCGGAAACATTCATTACCATGGCACTCACACCAATCCCAACAACACGGGTGATAACGTCTTCATCGAAGTGCGTCCACTGCCGCGCGATCTTCAGGGCAATCTCACTACCAGCCCCGAAAGAGTCACGAAGTCATTTGACAAGTTTTTTTCTGATTGCGCGGCGCACCTGAAAGGCAGCGCGTTGACACAGTGGCCCACGGCCTGGTCAGACATGCCCTCGGATTACACCGACTTGCAAAAGTCACTACTGAAACACTACGACGAGAAACTGAAGGATAACTATGGCGTGCCTCCGGCCATACAGTTGTCGCCCATCAATAAGGCGCAGATCGACGCCGGTGCCTGGCCTCAGTATTACATCGGCGCCTTTCCTTACTGCTTCCGGTTGCCCGAATATATACCCGGACCTGCCAAACCACCCACACAGGCAATGCCGGGCATGACCATGGGATCGTCGGAGGCAAACCTAGGCACTCTGGCGAGGATGGGCCAGGCTCCTGGCACCCATTGGTATCACGCGCACAAGCATGGTTCGACGGCAATCAATGTAGCCAATGGCATGACTGGAGCTTTCATTATCGAAGGCGCATACGACGACGAACTGAATCAATTTTACGGGGCCGGTTGGACGCGCACGCAGCCGCTGCTGGTGATCAACCAGCTCGGCGTGACACCTAATCTGCTGCGCGGCGGCCAGGGTGGACAAGGTGGTCAGGGGGCCACCGACAAAGGACCGGACTTTTCGGTGAACGGCCAAATCAAGCCGGTCATCAAGATGCAGCCGGGCGAAGTGCAGTTGTGGCGGATCGTGAATACGTCAGGGCGCGGCGCCACGTTCTTTCCACGGCCGTTACTCGGCTCAGGTTATGAATGGCGGCAACTGGCGCAGGACGGCGTTCAGTTCAACAACACCAACTATCAGCAGCAACCTTTTAAAGATTTGCTGTTGGCTTCCGGAAATCGCGCTGACATGCTGGTAAAGGCAAAGCCTTGCCCGAATAAAGCGGCGACTTGCACCTATAACGTGCTCGTCCAGAACGAGGTCGATCCGGTCGATCTGGCATCGGCTAACAAAGTCACACTGGTTTCTATCCAGGTGTCCGGCCCGCCCATCGATCCTACTTCGGCGCGGTCGAAGTTTATTCCGAATGCGCCGCAGTTCCCCGCTTTCCTGGGTGACATTAAGAACTCCGAAATCACGGGCGGAAAGGTCCTCAGGTTCGCGTCGACAGGACCCAACGTCGGACCAGGGTCGACTCCTCCAGCGTCCGCGGCCCAGCACACGATTGATGGAAAGAAGTTCAGTGGCGATGTCGGCGAGCTGGTGCAACTGAACAAAGCCGAAGAATGGAAAATTGTGAATGAGACTTATGGGCCTCCGATTGCGCATCCCTTCCACATTCACATCAATCCATTCCAGGTGGTAGAGGTTTTCGATCCGAATGAAATTCTGAAGGATAAGAATGGCAAGCGGGTGATCGATCCTGTCTCGAAGCAACCCGTGAACAAATACGTCTTTCAAGGCGGCATTCGGTTGCTGCCCGGCCAGTGTTATCTCAATCCGTTGGGCAATTCCGAGGATTGGAAGCCGTGTGGGCCCACTCCGGAGAACAAGGATGGAATCTGGTGGGATGTCTTTCCAATTCCGTCCGGCCGAGTCGTCACCACCGTGGATATGAAGACCAAAAAACCGGTGACGGTCAAAGTCCCCGGCTATTTCAAGATGCGGAGTCGCTTCGTCGACTATCCCGGATATTACGTGCTCCATTGTCACATTCTGGCGCACGAAGATCGCGGCATGATGACCGTGGTTGAGGTATCGCCGGCACCGATGCCTTACGTGCACCACTAAGAGACAGCTTCGGCGGCGTTTACTCAGTCGCTGGATCGCCATGTCAGCCTTGAAGGAGGAACGTTTCCGCCATGCGGAAATATCAGCGGACGGCATTGCTGACTCTTAGCTCTACGGTCATCGCGATCGCGCCCAAGTGTCCTATTTGTTTTCTTGCTTACTTTGGAGTTTTTGGTGTCGCAACCACCTCGGCATCCGCGTATCGAGTCTGGTTACCGCCACTCACTGCAGTCTGGCTGGTTCTGACTGTGGCAATACTGGCTTTCGGTCGAGACACCGGCCGCAAAGCCGGACCAGTCGTGTTGGGAATTCTGGCAAGCATCGCGATCTTTGCCGGCCGATTTTCAATTAACGACCGGCGAGTGGTTTTTGCCGGTCTTGCCGGACTGGTCACTGCAACTATCTGGCGGTCATGGCTCCGCAAACGAAACACTGACTGTAGCCAATGCGAAGAGCGGCCTGAGGCCTCGCGCACACCGCTGAACGCTCAAATTAAGCCCTAACGTCCTTAACCGAAACCATCTTTGCGATGGGGGTGAACTGAGAATGGCAGATCAACCGCAAGGCGATAACTCGCAAACCAAATCACGTTATGAGCAGGTCAAACGCATTCTTGACGAGGCCCAGGGAAAGGCCACACCCAGCTACCAGGGCTACGGAAAGTTCTGGAACCTGCCGCTCGAAGAATTTCTGCAGGTAAAGATCTATGGCGTGCGCATGATTGCCGACGGGGGCACGGAAGATTTCTGCCAGGACCACTTCTCCGCACACGATGGCAGCGCGCCAACGGCCAAAGCGGGTCCAATATCTTCCGCCGAAGCTGAGATGCCGGTTGCGTCCGGTTCGTGCTGCGGCGAGCAGCAGCCGGATCCGCCTGCGCCCGGACCGTCCCATGGCCGAGGCAAGGCGTCCGGACTGATCAAAGGCTTGAAGGGCGAGTTCCCTTTTGACGGAACTCAGTTTCCGCGACTGCCCTGGGGTGGTACGCAGGTCTCGAGTTCGGACATTCTGTTTATCGAGAGCTGGATCGACGACGGTTGCCCGGCCACTGATGAAGTAGCGACCACCACAATCGAAGTTAGTCAGCCGCTCAAGATGGCCCTGGCGCTCGGGAACGAAGCACATCCCTTATCAACCAAAACAATCAATGATTTCAACGACGACATCAATAAGACCAAAGCCCGAAAAAACATCGAATGTCTGACGCCGGAGGAACTCGAAAGATTGAGGCGCGTGATCAGAATCATGCGCTGCTACGATCCTTATCACCAGTACGACAAGCGCAGCTTTAGATTCTGGGCAGACATTCATGCCAACAACTGCCAGCACGGTTGGGAGCAGTTCCTGACGTGGCATCGGATGTATCTCTACTACTTTGAGCAACAGATGCAGGACGTCGATCCGACCGTGACTCTGCCCTATTGGGATTGGACCATCTACAAGGAAAACGTCATGGCCTCGATAAAGGACATGGACGAAAAATCACACACGAAGGGGCTGGATAACGGCACTGTGCCGAAGGCCTATCGTTGCTGGGTTGACGAAGCGATGCTCGCCAACCTGAAAGGCAAGATACCCGACGATTACTGGACCAAACTCCAGTCAGTCAAAGACACGAAATTCGATTCCGGTAACAGGTTGTACGGCGCGGCCAAGATCACGTATGGCGACAAGACGTGGGACGATCTCATCACGGCCCAACTTCTGCTGGTGAATCCTTTGTGGGACAAGAATCGCTGGCCCGGCGGAAACTACGACATCGTCTTCGAAGCGTATCCCACACATGACGATGTCCAGAACATTTTGCAAATCCCAAGCTTCTTCAATTTCGGCAGCGGCCCCGACAGCAATCACTTTTTTGGCGCGCTCGAAAACATTCACAACCTGATGCACAACTTTTCGGGCGGCGTTAACCCAAACTTCGGTTTACCCGGAGAGCCGCAATACGGCGACATGAACGCGCCGGGCACAACCGCGCGCGACCCGATCTTCTGGGGACATCACAGCAACGTCGATCGTCTCTGGTCCGAATGGCAGCGGCTGCATCCAGGCTCCGAGCCCGACGACCCCACCGACGTACTGGCGCCCTGGCCTAACAAGGTGGAAGACACTTACACCATCAGCGATCTCGGCTACGAATACATGAAGTCGTCTTATCTCTTCGAGACGGATCCCAAGGTGCCGATGCTCAGGTTCAAGTCCGCCAGCGCCAGCGTGCATCCGGCGGTACTGGCCAAACACAGCCGCGCGGAAGTGCGAATCCACAAGGTCCAGTATTCGACAGCCGGCGGGGCCTTCATTCGCGTCTTTCTGAACGAACCTAACGCCGGCGCCAGTACGCCCACACGAGGCAACGATCACTTTGTGACGCAGCTCGCGACTTTTTCCGGCGATTGCATCGGAGGCCCGGGACATTGCGATGTGCCGACTGAGACACGCCGGAAATACGACATTCGCCCGCGGCCGCACAAGACGCCCGGAAATTTCCGCATCGACGTAACCGACGCGGTTCGCAAACTAACCGATCAAGGCGAAACCGATTTCCAGGTGAACCTGGTAGTGCTCGGACTAGACGGCCAGCCAAAGCCGAACGCGTTGTGGATGAATGCCGTTTCCTTGAACTTCAAAGACTAAGCAGCTGCGCAATAGGAGACCCGCGATGAAATTCAAAATTCACCCCGCAATCGGAATCGCCCGAGTAGGAGACAGCCCGGACGGATTTTATGTCGCGCCCGAACAGGCGGGACAACTGCCCCTGGAATTAACCGCTGATGGTAAAGAACAGCCGATCAAAACCTTCAAAGACAGCCAGCAACGAGTTAAGCGACAGGCAGCTCGTTTCCGTGTCTACGGTTATGAAGACGGTTCCAGTGAAGGGAAAGAACTTCAGGTCGGCACGCCAATCAAGGTTGTGAATCAAAGAAACGGAATGTTGATGGAAGGCGAGGTCCTGGACATTGAATGGACAGTGTACCTGGCGAACAAGAAAGCGTGTTGGTACGAGTTCAAGCAATTGGACGGTGAGCACGGCTACGACCCAAAGCACCCTTTGCGCAACGCTCACATTACCGCTCTTGATGAGCGGCAGCAACTCATCATCGACCCTGGCCCGCAAACTGTCAGCTACACCAACAAGAAACAGCGGACTGCGCAATTTGCCAAAGGGCAGAACCCCGGTTACTCGCAGTCGTTTCCGCCACCACTCACTCCCATGTCGATTGACACGCTTGGCGAACTCAGGGCGATTCAACAAGACAAGAATATTCGCCTGCTGGTTCTGGGGGGATTTGGAAACTCAGGATCCTACAAGACCGGCTTCGGCAATCCGGTCATTACAAACTATGCGAACAACGATGGATGGTTCGATGACGTCTCAGACGGCCCGGTAACGGCTCGCGTAAAATTCAAGGTCCTCAAAGAGGATGGCCGCGATCCTTCGCCAAGAACTCCGCCGACACAGTTTGTTGCTGTTCAAGTACCGGCCTGGGTCATCGTCGGCTATCCCCGATACGCCCCTCAAATAACGGACATCATCACGATGGATGAAGTCGTCTACGATGTGGCGGTCAGGAATTTCGGCTACGAACCCTACATGTATGGGACGACACCTTTTAGTAGTGGTCAAACTCCACCCGATCCGGAAAATGAGAAAGCGCTGAACCTCTGGCGAGAAACAGCGCAATGGAACCCTGACTACTATCCATATTTTTACCGGGACATCTGGCCAATTCTCATCCGCCCAAATCAGTATCAATTCGTCATGGACTTCGATCCGTTTACCGGTGGTGATCCGCACAACACCACGTCCGGAGGCGGTGGCAATCTCGACGAGGCCGTGCTGTCAGTTCCTCCCTACGAGGGCGAAGATCCACAGGAGAGGGAGAGCCGCCGGCGTTCACGAATGTTTGTGTGGGGAATCCTGCGTAAAGCCGGACAGGAAAACATCTGGAACTATCCCTACGATCCGGACATGCCGAAGTATCTGCCGATCCTGATGCCGTTCTTGTGCGGCGATAATCCCCTTTCAAACACGGTCCCTTCAAAGTTCCTGCGGCTCACCGATACTCAGCTTTTTATTCTGGGTCAATGGGCGCGCGGCAAGTTCATTAACGAAAAGACCGAAGGCATACCAATCACCAATCCCGAGCAGTCGTCGCTAACCGGTACCGACTTGGACCGCGGCGTGCTAAGCAATCTCCTCGGTGGATCGTTCTGTCCGGGCGGTGAAGCGACCTGGATTGTTCGCAATCCGGCGATCTATGCCGAGCCTTACCGGATCAAGCATAGCTCGTACTTTTCGCCTAAGAATCTACAGTCCTGGAATCCTCAGCCACTCAGCCTGCCTGGGCAGTTGGAAACGCCGGACGATGCGGGCAGCCTGAAAGTGGGACTTGAGCCGGGAGATCTGACGAAATATAGCGGCGTGCCCTGGCAGGCAGACTTCAATGAGTGTTCCGACCAGCCCATCGACATTACCTACGAGCAGTGGAACCTGATTTATCAGCAAAGCACGGGCGACCCGGTGCCGGACGTAAATCAAACTACCTACTGGTGGCCGTCACACCGGCCGATGCAGGTGTTCACTGCTAACGGTCAGGCGTCATGGTCGCAGGGGATTCCAAACAGCCACGCGGGCGACCTCAAGATGGTGACGGCGTGGAAAGAATTGGGCTTTATCAGCGACATCGGGCAGGACCCCGGAAACTTTGTTCAGAGCGAACGGAACGATCCAAAGATCTAGTTTAAGGAGCGCAACATGAGCACAGAACCTGGCAGTGGAATTCTGGAAGGAACCTGGACGTATCGAAGCTTCATCAACGATCCCGATCTCTCGACCGCATTCAACAACCTGGAATTCGGGCGCGCCAACATTCGTATCGATGCGGCGCCGATGAATCAATTCAAAGGCCTCATCTATGACACCGGTTGGGAGCTCGTTCTGAATGGTTCAATAACTTACGGCAATCCTTTCACCGTGCGTTTCCAGGGCAAAGGCGTGGTGGGTGGCGAAGAATGGATTTACGACTATGAAGGTTACGTCATCCGGCCATGGCCTAACGGCGTCAATCAGCGCATGGCGATCGTGGGAACAATCGTTCGGACCATTCCACATTCGGGCGGCAACGGCGGCACTGCACCAGCCGGTGTCGTGGGTTCGTGGATCGCCGTGCGTCAGGACGATCCCGAAAGTTAAGGTTCCCGAGACGACCGTCTACCATCAATTCCTTTGAGCAATCAGGAAAACCATTCTTGTGACGTGGCCATTCTCGGCGGCGGGCCTGCCGGGACGGCTACCGCCCTGTCTTTGCGCGCGCATGCGCCTTCGCTCTCGATTACGCTAGTCGAACAATCCAACTACAACACGTTGCGCATCGGTGAAACGCTTCCCCCTTCGGCCCAGCCGCTCCTGGAACAGTTAGGTATTTGGTCCGCCTTCCAAAAAGAAGGACATCTCCCCGCTTACGGGACCTGCGCGACGTGGGGCTCAGATGAGTTGTTTGAGAATGAATTCATTTTTCACCGGGGCGGAGTGGGCTGGCACCTGGACCGCAAGCGCTTTGACGCAATGCTCGCGCGCGAAGCCACCTGCAAAGGCGTCCAACTGCTCTGCAACGGGAGATTTACCGATGCGGAAAGAATAAACCATCACTGGGAGATCGGAATACAGGATGCGAGTGGCGAAGAAGTCTTCATCGACGCTGGGTTTGTCGTCGACGCCACTGGCCGCCGCGCGGCCTTTGCTTCTCAGCAAGGCGTGCGAAAGATCTTTCAGGATCAACTGCTCGGCATATTCGTTTTTTTCCACCTGGACGACAGCGAACTCGCTGACACTTACACGCTCATCGAACCGTGGCAGGACGGATGGTGGTATTCCGCGGTCGTGCCCGGTAACCAACTGGCAGTTGCCTGCATGACTGATGGCGATGTGGCAAAGAAGTATCGCCTGAATTCATCTGATGGTTGGTTTGATCTGATTGGCAAAACCACTCACACCAGTAAACGCATCCGCGGCGCGATCCCGCTGGGAGCGCCTTCAGCGTATCCCGCTTCATCGCACCGGCTCGAGAAGATGACCGGTGAAGGTTGGCTCGCGGTGGGCGACGCAGCCACGACCTTTGATCCGCTTTCCTCCTTAGGCATTCAAAAGGGCTTACGGTCAGGGATCACTGCGTCGTACGCGATTAAGGATTTCTTCGACGGCTCGGCCGCCGGTCTGCAAAAATACGAGGCTTTATTGAGCAAGGAATTTGAAGCCTATCTTGTTGCCAAATCTGAATTCTACCGTCAGGAACAAAGGTGGAGCTCCTCCAGCTTTTGGCAACGGCGTTACGACTACATCACGCTCGACCCGGGGCTGGTGCTTCACTTGAATCAGGATGCCGGCAAGTTGGCCGCGGTGGACAGATTCTCTATGCACCTTCCGTCCGCCGATCTCAAAGATCTGCGCGACTTGTGTGCGACACCGCGCGCCGCCAGCGAGATTGTTTCAGAGTTCAACACCAATCGCAGGATGTCAGATCGCAGGGTGATCCTGGCGCTTCAATACCTTGTCGACGTAGGTATGGTTACTTCGGTCGGCAGTTGATGCAGATAACACTGTCGACACCGGACTTGAACCATCCGCGTGATCGGGCGATAAGCATGAGGCCTGGCCTTTATTAACTCTTCGGTAATTGAACGTTTGAAAAATATCTTTCCGTCTCGGCCGTTATTACGCCTTTGGCATCACTAAACAGCTTTCGCGTTGCCGCGATGACGATTTTGGGCCTCGTCTTTGTTCGGCATTAGCCGGGCTTCAATTAACTGCATGTCCCATAACGCCTCGAGTTTCTCCAGGGCAGCTTGAGCTCGCTTGTACTCTCGCCATTGAGCATCCCACTTCGCGCACGAGTTAATTCCGGTAAGCGCCGCTACTAAGAGCGCGATGACTGAAAGCAGGATCTTGCTACCCGAAAACGTCAGCGTAGTAAGAAAAGGTATAGTAACGCTAAGAAAGATGAGCAGATATCCAGTTACCCGAAATAGAATTCTCGGGGTTTTGGAGTGGCGTTGATACCATTCAACCGCGCTGTCGAAGTGTTTGCGCTTTAGTTCAGTAACTTCGTTGATAAGAGATTCCATATCCTTTTCCAGGCTGCGAACGATCATTCTGGCTTCTCGCTCAATCGGTACTTCACTTCGGTTTAGGCGGCTGAGGAGGTGGCGGCTCAGGCAAGGCCGCCTGCGGCGGATAGTAAATCGGCTGCTGTGGATCTCGATGCCAATCGTATTCCGCTGCGGTGGTGGCAGCTTCCGCAACTGCGCGACCCATCAATCGATCGACGAGATGAAATGCCATGTCCGTCCCCGCGGAAACCCCGGCTGACGTGACGTGGTGACCGGCATCCACCCAACGCGACACGTTATCCCATAACACGCGCGGTCCGAACTGCACCACCCAGGCGAACGCCTGGTGATTCGTGGCCGCGGGCTTGCCGTCCAAAACTCCCGCCAGCGCCAGGACCGCGGCGCCCGTGCAGACAGACGTCATCAGCTTCACGCGCTTATCCATCTTCTTCACCCATCTCATCAGTGCCTTCACCTCATCTGGGTCTCCCTGAACCAGTGGTCGCGTTCCGGCGCCGCCAGGAATCATCACGAGATCGAATGGATAGTTCAATGCATCTTCACGGAACATGTCCGGCGCGACCCGCGGCCCATTCACGCTTTTGACCGGCGCGGGTGTCAGGCGTTTTCCGGAGGGCTTTACCTGATTCGAGATCAGCCGAATCTCGAACGGATACGCCGGAGCATTGTCATAACCTGTACCGAGAAACCGGGAGATCGAGAAGGCTTCAACGAACCCCCAAACGTCGAGCGGTTCGAAACCTTCAAAGACCAGGATGCCGACGCGAATGGTCGGGGGAAAATCAGTTCTCTCTTTCATGGGTCCTCCTACACGCTTTGCCTCAAAGGGTACGATCACGGATTCACATTCTGCTTTGTTTCATTCACACCTGGCTTTAGCCAGGTGACGCAACTGCGAAATCAACGGGGAAACCGTTTAAACGGTTTCCAATCGGCGCCTAAATACCAGTCACCTGGCTGAAGCCAGGTGTGAATAAGAAAAGGCAGACTACTTTTGAGGCAAAGCCTCTCATATAGAAGTCAACACGGCGAGCGGTGGCGACGGTCTAATTTGACAATCAAAAACATTGATTAAGTCTTAATCGTTCTCAGTAAGTTGCACTTCGCCAATCTTATCAAAGTCGTCCGACCCACAGTCGGGACAGCTATAGTCGTTGTTTGAGCACTTATCACAGTACTTCAGTCCACAATTATTACAATAATAGATATTCCGGTAGGTCCAGAACGTGGCTCGATGTCCGCTGTTTGGGCACTCAGAGAAGAAATCCATGACGATAGCCCTCAGGTCTGTTTCTTTTAGCCTCTCCTGAGTGTCAGAAATTCAGCTTGATCGCGAATTGAATCAGACGTGGATTACTACTGGTGGAAACAATTTTTCCAAAGTCACCGGGAGAAATAATTCGCCCCGTATTGGCATCGATGCTGCCCCCGGTCGAGGTGACTACATTGAGATTGCTAATTGGATTTTCGAAATTGACGTGATTGAGAATGTTGAAGAACTCAGCGCGAAACTCGACGTTCTTCTGTTCGCTGAACGGAAAGCGTTTGATGATCGAAAAATCGACGTTCGTTTGACGCGGACCGCGCAACGCGTTGCGCCCCACATTGCCGATGTCGGTTCCCGGCGCGTCCGCCCTCGCAGCCCCGTTCGAACTGGGAATGATTTGCCCGTTGGCAACCACCGGTCGCACAAAAGCGAACGGATTGAAAAAGTAGCCGGCCGGAATATTCGTGGTGGCCGTGTCTGGCGTCGCGCCCACCGCCCAGTTAGGCCGCACGAGAGAATTATTGCCGCTATTCAAACCATAAAACGAACCCGCGCCACCGTCGGTAATGTCGATCGGCTGGCCCGACATCGCCGTAACGATTCCGGCGATCTGCCAGTGGGCAAACAATACTTTGCCGGCCGCTGAGTTGCCGGCGAAAGAAGGCTTTGGCAGGTCCCACAGGTAACTCAGCACCAGCCGATGTTTACGATCGAAATCTGAAAGTCCGCGGTTCGCCCGATTGTCCAGCTGATTGCCGAGAACAATTGCCGTATCGCGTACCGCGTCTGCCGAACCCCCATTTGTGCCGGACGAGTTATCAATCGACTTTCCGAACGTATAGGCGGCGAGGAATTGGATCCCTTTTGAGAGTCGCTTGGTTAAGCTCATTTGCAGGGAGTTGTAATTTGACTGCGCGGTTGACTGGATCTGCAGAAAGCCGCCGACCTCGACGCCCTGGTAAGGAGCGCGCAGCGAAACATTGGTCGCGTCTCCGGTGTTAGTGGTAATAACCCGGCCGTTGACCGCATTTACGATCGGATGCTGCGGGCTGGCGAGCCTCGCCTGATTTATCCCTACACTGCGAATCAGATTCAGCCCGCGCGTGCCCACGAAAGCGACTTCGAGCAGAAGATCCCGGCTCAGTTCATATTGAACGCTGGTGTTGTACTGCTGCACGTAAGGGGTGCGCAGGTTTCGGTCGAAAACCTGACCTGTCAGTGAAACCCCTCTTACGAAGGTGGGAAATTGATCCGGCGACGGCAAGGTCACAAATGGATCGGCAAATTGAATTTGCGATCCGGTTGCACTGCGACGAATGGCAAACAGTGGCGGCGCATTTACGCCCACGATGAGATAGATCAACGACGACCGTGAATAGAAAATGCCGTAGCCACCACGGACCACCAGTTTCAACGAATCAAGCGGCGCGTAGGCAAACCCCACGCGTGGTCCAAAGTTGTTTGGATCAATGGTGGTGAGCATTCGTTTCCCCACATTTGGCACGTCCGGAAGATCGTAACGAGCACTGACGTTGCCGGGCTGCACAAAGCCGCCAACCGGTGGGCCGATTGGGTTCCCGCTGGCATCGACTTCCATACGCGGTTGATATAGCGCCGGATCAAAAGTAGAAAGCGCGCCGTCCTTTTCGTAAGGCGGGAGGTCGAGTTCGTACCGCAGCCCCAGATTTATCGAAAGCTTTTGCGAAAGGCGCCAATCATCCTGAAAAAACAGGCTGTAATCGCTGGCCCTAATCGTGCGCTCAGTGATGCCGTCGCCGAAGGTCGAGTTATTCACCTGCCCGAGAAGAAAATTATTGAAGGTCTGAAAAATGATCTGACCGCGGCGGTTATTGTTGGTGGTAATTCGATCCTGATAAAACAGGACGCCCCCACCGACTCGGAAACTGTGGGCGCCGCGATTCAACGACAGGACATCGGTGAACGTCGTCGACGATTCAGCCGTCTGCTGATCGACGTTCGCACCGGAGTTCCCGATGGTTAACGCATTGGTTCCTGCAGGTCCCACCCGGACGACTCCCAACCCCGGGTAAGAAGCAGCATTCGCACGTCTGATCCCGAGATCGGAATCCAATACCGGATTGCGCCCGAACATATCAGCGCGGATGAAGCTGTACCCAAATCGCGCCTCGTTGATGGTGCGGGCACTGAAGCTGTGAATGTCCTGGATAGCAAACACCCGGTTGTTCTGGGTCTGGTCTGCGCCAAAACCGGGCACGTTCGAGCCCCCGTTGGGCAAAGCAAAAAACTGCGGCGCGTTTGAAAAGAAAAACTTCCCCGCCAGCCAGTTGCTCTGATTAATGCGATAGTCGAGGTTTGCGTTGAATTGATCTTCGCGGTAAGTCGAGATCGAAGAGCCTGAATATCGTCCATCGGCCTGTGGTGTGGGAACTACGAATTGTCCATCCGGCAGCCTGGTATTCAGAAGTGCCAGCGCCACCGGATTGATCGACGTGGCCAAATTTCCATTTGGCAGACGCGGACGGAAAGTCGCCAGCAACGTCGCCTGAGATCGATCATTGGTAAGACCCGGCGCGATGAATACGCTTGAGCTCAAACTATTGGACGATGCGCCATTGCGTTCGCGGGTGCCTTGATAAGACGCGAAAAAGAAAAGGCGATCGTGTTTAATCGGACCTCCGATAACGCCACCAAAAACATTTCGCGTCAGCTTTGGCCGTCTTACTCCGGCAGCCTTGAGGAATGGATTGTTAGCGTTGAGCGCGTCGTTACGAAAATATTCATACACTGCCCCGTGAAAAATGTTGCCTCCGGTTTGCGTGACCGCCTGCACGTTTCCGCCACCGCCCCGTCCAAACGTGGCGTCGTACATAGAGGTCTGAACAGTAAACTCCTGAATCGTTTCGGGCGCCGGGACGGCCAGAAACGTCGCGGCATTGTTCGTAATATTGTTTGCGTCAACGCCGTTGATTTCGTAATCGTTTTGCGTAACCCGCGAGCCATTCACTGAAACATTCTGTGAGTTGCGACCGAGCGCCGTGTTATCGGGAAGATTCACTGATGTTCCCGGCGAGAGCGCGAGAATCTGCGTGAAGTTGCGTGTGGCGAGTGGTAGCTCAGTTACGGGGCGTGACTTAACGATCCGGCCAAGCTGCGGACCTTCCATCCGTGCGGGCTCAGCGAGGACGTCCAGGGGGTCGGGATGAATAAGTCCGACTCTCAAAGTCGCATTGAGAGTGGTCGTGTCTGTAATTCCTACCTGCACGAGATCGGAATCTAACCGAGCGAATCCCTGGGCGCTGACACTCACCTGGTAAGTGCCGGGTTGAAGAAGCGATACGCTGTAATATCCGGTCTGTCCCGTGGTCACCTGACGTTGCTGGCCCGTGGCTCGATTTGTAACAACCACATTCGCACCGACAATCAGCGCTCCATTCTGGTCTTTCACGGTCCCGGCGATTCGACCCGTCGTGTTGCTCTGCGCACCCGAAAAAATCGCGCCGATCAAAACTATTACGAAGCCGAGCGCCATGCGCACAGCGAATGTGGGAGAGCTTTGCCAATAATTTGTCAGCACCTTCTAACTCCTTTTGTTGTGGCGTCTTAATATCACTGTTTGGAAACTACGGCAATAGGAATCTACAAGCGCTCTCGGAGCGTTAAAGCCGCATAATAACAAACGACCCTCACTACAAAAATCGCCAACGCGTGTTATCCTGATCGGCGTCTAAGCCCGAATTCCTCCGTTATCATTGTCACCCCCCAAGAGATTGCTCGGACTTTCCATACATGATCAGGAACCAGAAGAATCTTTTCGCGCTCTTATTCATCAGTATCGCCGCGGCTGTGGGAGTGTGGGCCTTGCTACGATTCACTGCGCCACGATGGACAGTATCAACTTCCTCGATCGCTAACCCGCTCCCGACCAGCACGGACTCCTGGGAAGAAGCTGTTGCCAAAGTTAAGGAAGATCGCCCGCCGGAGTTGGCCGCCCAAGCCGGCGCCGAAGTCCCTGAGCAACTGAGGCAATACAGTGACACACGTTGGTTCCTGGCGGCGCAAATTGCCGACGTCCAAAAGCACAACCTGCAAACGTCTCAGGACTTTGTCGACCTGGCGGGCATGATCGAGCGCGGCGAGTTGGTGTCGCTTCCTGCCCTAACCGACACATACATTCTCTACGGCGTAGGCGCGACGGCAGATGACAGTCGCTTCAGCCGATTTCAGGATGATCACGCCATTGAACTCTACTCTGATGCCGAACTGCGCGACGCCTACGCACGCTTTGACAGCACCCGTGCGGACCTTCAGAGTCGAATTGCCAATGCCAGGCGACAGATGGCCACTATCAAGAAGGGTGAACGGGCGAAGCAAAAGGAGTTGCAGAAAGACGTTTCCGCACGCGAACAGGAATTAAAAGCAGTCGATGACCAGGCGGCGTTGCTAAAACAATTCTATGGCGATCCCGCGGGCCGCGCGACCCTCTTTCGAGAGTACGAATCACTGCACAAACTGGCGACGAATTTCGCGGGACGTTCCTACAATCTTGATAGTCCCGCTGATCGCCAGGCAATGAAAATCAACCTTCTCAGATCAATACGCCCACAGGCGCTGAAAGTCCTCGAAGAGCTAGCGGCGGCATATCATGGCAAATTCGATCGCCGCCTGCCAATTAGCTCTTTGGTGCGACCTGAGCAGTATCAGCACGCGCTCCACCGGGTAAATCGCAACGCGGTATTGATCGATACTCCGCCTCATTCGACGGGCCTGGCCTTTGACATTGATTATCGCTACATGAGCGCGGCGGAACAGGCATTTGTCATGGGTGAGCTCGCGCGCCTCAAGGACCTCGGCCGCATTGAAGTGCTGCGCGAGCGCAAGGCGAATTATCACGTGTTTGCCTTCATCGATGGGAGTCGTCCAGGTGACGATCTGATCACCGCGGCCTTAGAGAAAGCTGGTGGGCCGATCAAGGAAGCAAACCATGCGGAGAAAGAGCCCGCTAAGAAGGCCGGCAAGTCGAAAAAGTCTAAAAAGCCCACGAATAAGCCCAAATCTAGACGCCGGCGCTAATTCCAATTTCAGCTCATAAGCCGACAAACCCTGACATTCTTTTCGGCATCTGATAGTCTGTCCCGGCCAGCGTCCTCACACAGAAAGAGCCATAGATTTAGGTTATGAAGTACTTGCGAATCCACCTTGTAATTCTTGCTCTGGCCGTTGCAGCGCTGGTTAGCTTCGTCGTTTTCAACGCGGAGATTAGTCGCGGTCAAACGCCCAATCCGGATAAGAGCTCGCGCGTCAAACCAACCGTGCTGGTCACTGAGTCGCGCATCATTTCGCCGTCGCCCCTCTTTGCGGAAGCAGCGAAACAGAATGCGATGTTGCAAAACGAACTGGTGTGGACTTTCGGCAAGAAACAACAGCACGGCTGGTATCTTTATAGCTTGCTGATTCAACAAACCATCGGCACGCCGGCACTGCCGGAAACGCCTGAGTTCGCGACAGCCCTCGCCGATTGGCAGAATAAAGCGGGCTTGTCTGCAGACGGTATTTTGGACGAAGCGACCCTCATATCGTTGTTTACCGAATGGCAAAGCAATCGTTTGAAAGACAAGACCCCGGCAGAACCCGATCAGTTGCTCACTGCTCCTGCGTCAGAGTTTCTTGATCCGGAGCGTCTTCCGGAACTGCGGCAGGTTGAGCGCGAGACCTACGCCGCCTACAAGCGAATGCTGGCCGCGGCGATTGCCGATCCCAGGCTGGGACTGGCGCACTCTTCAAACGGGGAGTTAGCCGGCGCCGAAAAATACTTCAAGATTGTTTCTGCTTTTCGCTCGCGTGAGTATCAAGAGAAGCTGCGGCGCGAGTCACCCAACGCCGGCTCGGCGGGCCTCGCCGTCAACAGTCCGCATTTCACCGGTCGCGCGCTGGACTTGTACGTCGGCGGCGATCCGGTCGACACCAGGGATTCAAATCGTGCGATTCAAGTGAAGACGCCGGTTTACCTGTGGCTGGTACGAAACGCCGGACGGTTTGGCTTCCGCCCCTACTTCTACGAGCCGTGGCATTGGGAATACGTAAAGTAACTTCGCTCGATTATCTCGCGGAGTCTATTGCATGAAGATGTCCGCAAACTTGGCCGCATCCGCTTCCGCAAAGCGGGCGAAGGTCATGTTGGACAGTAGCATCACCGCAATTCCCTGATCAGGATAAATGAGGATGAATGCTCGGGCGCCGATTGAGTCGCCGCCATGATGAAACATCCGCCGGCCCTTTTCATCTTTTCCGATTCGCCAACCCAGGCCAACTCCCGTCTCTTTGCCGTCGGCTGTTTTTTGTGACGTGAACATGAGCGTCCTTGTTTCGGGCTTCAAGAATCCGTCGCTAAATATTCCGGACGCGAAGCGGGCCAGGTCATCGGCGGTTGAAAGAAAACCACCTGCCGGCAAGCGATCGCTCAGATTCGTCTCGGGCGCTGAAACTATTTTTCCGCCGCCATTGTGGGAATAGAAAGAAGTTCGATTGGGAATCTGCTGTTGCGCACTGTCGGCAACGGTCCACTTCATCTTCAGCGGCCGGAATACCTCACGCTGCATGTAGCTGATAAAACTTTCATGCGCGGCGCCTTCGATCGCCGCACCCAGGAGGTCGTATCCGTAAGATGAATACGCGTATTTAGTTCCCGGCTGAAACAGCAATGGCGAGTCCTGGAAAACTTTGAGGCTCTCCAGAACGCCATCATAGTTTTTCCTGTTTATGTATTCATCTCTCGAATATTGCCGGATTCCCGACAGATGCCCAGCCAGTTGTCGAATAGTGATGTCGTAGTCTTTCTTCGGAAATTCAGCCACATATTTCTGCACCGGCGCATCAAGGTCGATTAGTCCGCGTTCGTAAAGACGCGCCAGACCGACGGCCGTCAGGACCTTCGAGATACTGCCGACGCGAAACCGAGTTTCCCTCGATACACCGGCTTTGTTTTCGAGATCAGCGAAACCGAAACCCTCAGACCAGGCGATCTTGCCTTTTACCGCGACCGCGACTGCCAATCCCGGAAGGTCCTCACGTTGTTTTAGCGCCAGCGCCAATTGTCGCGCTTGTTCAATCGGGGGCTCGCGCCCTTTCGTGGTTTGATCAGCAGGTCGAAGGGTCTGGCGACGCGGAGACGACAATGCGAAAGAGTTCGCCACCAGGAGCAAAACCAATGCCCCGCCCAGTAAGCGCAACATTTGACAGTTGATTTTCTTTTCAAGCATGGCTAGGACTGTTGAGAAAGAAAGTCTTGTCTGATTGGCGTAAAGATGTCAATCAGCACGACCTCCTCGTCCATCATGGTCGCGCCATGCAAACAGTTCGACGGAAAGTGAAGTACGTCGCCGGGGGATGCGATACGCTCAACTCCTTCGATAAAGAAGCGTACACGACCGCTGACCACGAGCGACATTTGTTCGTGGGGATGAGTGTGTTCAGGAGTCACCAGAAACGGCGCAAACTGAAAGCGGCAAATCATCATCTGCTGGCCCACCACCATCTGGCGCTTGATTCCCTCGGCCGGATGCTCGACCGGAATGCTTGACCAATTCAAATGCTGCGCGCCACTTAGCGTCGCGCCAAGTTCAGTCGGATTTGGTTGAGTAGCTGCCATACTATTTGCTTATCACCGCGCCTTTGCTGGTTTCGCTTGAGCGTGCCTGTTGCACCGCGGCAATGTAAGCCCGTGCGGCCTCGGTGACTTTCCCGGGTTGACCGTCACGAACAGCTTTGAGGTCCACGAGATCTGCGCCGACGCCAATCGCCGCGGCCCCGGCTTGAATAAAGCTCCCCGCGGTGGCCAGGCTGACGCCGCCGGTCGGCACTAACTCGATTTGCGGCAACGGGGCCTTTAATGACTTGATGTAGCTCGCTCCACCCATCGCCCCCGCGGGAAACACTTTCACAAAATCGGCGCCCGCGTTCCAGGCTCGGACCACCTCAGTCGGGGTTAGTGCCCCGGGCATCACAGCGACGTCGCGTTCGCGGCAATACTTGATCGTCTCGAGGTTTAGCGCTGGACTTACTACGAATTGGGCGCCGGCATCGATGCATGCACGCGCAGTTTCCGGATCGAGCACCGTCCCGGCTCCCACCAGTGCTTCGTCACCGAAACGATCTACCAGATTCTCGATCACTCCGACCGCTCCGGGCACGGTCATGGTGATTTCCAGAAGCGAAACACCTCCAGCTTTAATCGCCTCGACAACCTGGATCGCTTCTTCTGCTGAAGACGCACGCACGACGGGAATGACGCCGATGTCGCGAATACGCTTGATGACTGCTGACTTATCCATTGGGAATTAGAACGAGAGAGCTCAACGCGCCACGCGCGCAGTGCCACCTTTCATCAGTTTCTCGACTTCGGCGAGCGTTGCCATTGACGTGTCGCCGGGTGTGGTCATCGCCAACGCGCCGTGCGCCGCACCGCACTCGACCGCGTATTGCGGATCCTTGCCGGACAAAAAGCCATAGATCAATCCGGACGCGAAGGAATCGCCACCACCCACGCGATCAAATATCTCGAGGTCCTCTCTGGTCCTTGCCTGGTACAACTCGCCGCCCGCATAACAAACCGCGCCCCAGTCATTAAGCGTCGCCGTGCGCGCGTTCCTCAAAGTGGTGGCGACGATTTTGAAGTTTGGAAATTCAGCGACGGCGCGCTCGATCATGCGGCGAAAGTTTGCCACGTCCAGCTTCGAATGATGTTCATCCACCCCTTCCACGGCTAACCCCAAACAGGCGGTGAAATCTTCTTCATTGCCCAACATCACATCGACCATGGGCGCCAGCACGCGATTCACCTCCTGCGCGCGCGTCTGGCCACCGATGGATTTCCACAGAGACTCGCGATAGTTCAGATCGTACGAAACGATCGTGCCGTATTTCTTTGCCGTCTCGATCGCTTCGCGCGCTACTCGAGGTGTCGTCTCAGACAACGCTGAGAAAATCCCGCCGGTGTGAAACCAACGCGCGCCTTCGCCACCAAAAATCTTTTCCCAATCAATGTCTCCGGGTTTAAGTTGTGAAACCGCCGTGTGCCCGCGATCCGAACATCCGAGCGCGGCCCGCGCACCGAATCCCCGCTCAGTGAAGTTCAAGCCGTTGCGGACTGATCGACCGATGCCGTCATATGGGACCCAGTGCACATGTGACTGATCGACGCCGCCCTGATAAATCAAGTCCTGCACCAAACGACCCACCGGATTATCCGCCAGCGCGGTAACGACGGCCGTGCGCAGACCAAAACAGCGTTTCAATCCCCGTGCGACATTGTATTCACCGCCGCCTTCCCAAACCTGGAAGTTGCGCGTGGTAGCCACGCGACCGTCGCCCGGATCGAGACGCAGCATCACCTCGCCGAGACTCACGAGGTCCCAGCGGCATTCTTCTTTTGGTTTGATCTCGAGAATCTCAGTCATGATTGCTGACTATGCTGTACTAATGCGCGCCGGCTCAAGACGTGGCACAAGCAGGTGGATTGCCGCGACTGAAATAAGATACGCAGACGCGGCGATAATAAAAAGGACCGTAAAGCTACCCGTCCTGGTCAGCACGTACCCGGTGATCTTGAGAATCAGCATAGCGCCGAGCGCCCCGGCCATTCCACCAAGGCCGACGATCGATCCCACCACACGCTTCGGAAACATGTCAGACGCTGTGGTAAAGAGGTTCGCCGACCAGCCCTGATGCGCGGCCGCCGCCAGACCAACCAGCACCACCGCGATCCACATGTTTTGCAATTGCGTCACCGAAGCTACCGGCACCACACAGAATGCGCAAATCAGCAATGCTGTCTTGCGACCGAAATTCACCGATCGGCCACGCTTGATCAGAGCAGACGAAAGCCAGCCACCACCAATGCTGCCAAAGTCGGCCATGACATAAATCACTAAGAAAGGTGGGCCAAAATTCTTGATGTCGAGCTTGAACTTTTGACTAAAGAATAATGGCAGAAGGTAAAGGTACCATCGCCAGATCGAATCAGTGAGAAATTTTGCGATCACGTAAGCCCAGGTTTGCCGGTGCGGCAAAAGCTTCAGCCAGGCAACCTTTGTCGTCGGTTCAGCCGGGTCAGATTGGATGTAAGCAAGTTCCGCCGCTCCGACCTTCGGATGCTGCTCAGGCAGCCGGTACAGCGCGAACCAAAACACCAGCCACAGCAGACCGAGCGTCCCGGTAAAGATGAACGCCCACTGCCATCCGTAGTTGAGGTAAAGCCAGGGCACACCGAGCGGCGCGATAATCGCACCGACATTCGATCCGGCATTAAAAATTCCCGTCGCCAGCGCGCGTTCTTTCTTGGGAAACCATTCGGCGACGGCCTTGATCGCCGCAGGAAAGTTGCCCGATTCTCCCAAACCGAGCATGAACCGGGCGAAGCTGAATCCCCCAATCGTGCTCATCAGGGCGTGAAGAATCGCCGCAAAGCTCCAGAAGATCAGTGAAACCGCGTACCCGATGCGCGTGCCAACTCGATCAAGCAAACGTCCGGAAGTGAGGAGGCCGATCGCGTAAGCCACCTCAAACCAGAAAACGATGTCGGTGTAGTCCTTGCTGGTCCAATTAAAAGTCTTCTGTAATTCTGGCCCCAGAATGCTGAAGACGAGTCGATCGACGTAATTGATCGTCGTAGCAAAGAAGAGCAGCGCGCAAATCACCCAGCGGTAGCGGCCGATGCGGGTGTTGACGGTTTCCAGTACGGCCGTCGCGGACGCCGTGGCGCTCGAGGCTTCTGATTCATCAACACTCTCAGCTTTCGATTTTGCGGCATTTGCCGGCGCCAGAGGTTCCTCTAGTTTATTCATGCCATCGCCTGCTCAGTTCAGATTGCGAGAACATTCGGTGAAAGGTATTCGCGCCCGTCCACAGTTACAGAGATCCTGGGCCAATCATGTGTTGACGTAATTATTTCGACATTGTCCGCTGTCGCAATGCATGTATCTTCGACCTTTGTTCCCGTGATCGATGGGTTCCACGCAAACGCCTGATTGATTTGAACAACGTCTTTGCCGGCTGGATGCGCTACCCAATCGCGCGTCCGATAGCCGGTTGCTCCGCCCTGGTGATGAAGATCTTCTTCGCCGGAAAAACCTTCCGCGGCGTAAGCGCGCGCGGCCGTTTCGAACAGATCGGCGGAACGCGCGCCCGGTCTAGTGGCCTTCAGCATCTGCGCATTCACGCGCGCGGCGGCAACCGTGCGACTTTTCAATTCGTCCGGGATGACGCCGGCAGAAACGATGCGCGTTAGCGATGCGACCAGGCCACCCCGTTCCGCGCAAATCACCACCATCAGGACTTTTTCCCAGCGCCTGGCGCCTGGAACCGGATGACGAAATTTTCTGAGCCGCTCATCGGCGGCAACCAGCGTGACGATGGTGCGCGCGCCTTTCTCTGCCAGGGCGAAATCCAAGCGACGCGCCACCTCCTGCTCAGTTATTCCCGGCTCCAGATTTTTGACCAACCGCTCTACAGCTGATGCAGCATCGCGTCCCAGCAATCGATATCTTTCAATCTCAGGCGCGGTCAGTTGAGATCGGCATCCGGCGATCGACGCTTCCACCACTCTGGTCTTTCCGTCGAACGTGATGTCGGCGCAAAGTGGCTTGCCGTCGAGCAAGTCCTTTGCCCGCTCAACCAGGACATGTGGGTTCGCCTTTTCTTCCTGCCACGGAAACTCAACGGGCTCGAACAATCCAAACGGAATTTCTTCGGCGATGAGGCGCGGCATTTCGATGCGGCTTGCCAGCGCAAAACATTTCCCATCGTCGCGTACCAGCAAAGCAGCCACGCCTGTTTCACGCGTTTGATCGACTGTATTAGTTCCGCCGGCAGTCAGCCACGAGAAGTTGGGTCGTGATTTAATGAGCAAGCCGCCGGCGCCTTCAGTTGCAAGCAGGCGCACCAGCCGGTCGACCTTTTCTCGAATCTCAGATTCTCGATCCACACGCCGCTATTGATTGACTCCGCTCGCCAAAAAGCCGCCATCAACCACCAGCACTTCTCCGGTGACAAAGCTCGCCGCATCGGACGCCAGGAACACGGCTGCGCCGGCCAACTCTTCGACGTTGCCGAACCGCCGCATTGGAGTGCGCATTTTGAATTCATTGCCGCGAGGCGTGTTGTTCAGCAAGTGAGTATTCAGTGCGGTTTCGAATACGCCGGGCGCGATCGCATTCACGTTGACTCCATGCGGAGACCATTCGAGCGCCAGCGATTTCGTCAGTGAGGTAACGGCCGCCTTGCTGGCTGAATATGCAGCCACTTCCAGCAACGCCACGAATGTCGAGAGCGAAGCAATATTGATGATCCGTCCGTACTTACGCGCGAGCATGTGTTTACCAAACACCTGGCAGGCACGCAGAGTTCCGTTAAGATTAGTCTCAATGATGCCGTTCCACTCATCATCCGGGAAATCGATCGTCGGTGCGCGTTTGGTGCGACCGGCACAGTTAACCAGAATGTCGACCTTGCCCAGCGCCGCAACGGTCTGATCGCGCAGCTGCTCGAGCGAAGCACGCTCGGAAACGTCAGACGTGATTCGGAGGGTGCGCCGCCCGCGCTCTTCGATCTCCTTGGCGGCGGCATCGACCTGCTCAGCGCGACGCGAACTGGGAACGACGTCTGCTCCCGCCTCAGCCAAACCGTGAGCAATGGCCCGGCCAATTCCCGAGGTGCCGCCGATCACGACCGCAGTCTTCCCGCTTAGATCCAATGGTGCGTAGCTCATTTTTGATAGGTGGCCCAGATCAGCGTTGCGCGCAAAAGCAGTGACAGGTCACGGCACTCCAGGAAGTCTGCGGCACTACTTCCGGCTGGCTTCAAGACCGCTGCCGCTTTGATCGAATCCGGGTTGCACCCTGACGACACCAAACTGCCGATCTTCGACTTCGCGATGCGCGGCCATCATCCAGACAAAATTGATGGGATGACCGGGGACCGAAACGTTCGGGTGAAAACCCCTGGGCATTATGACCGCGTCACCGTCACGGACAATGCCGATAAATTCCGGCTCCTCGGGATTGGTATAGACGAACTGCACGCCAAACGCCGGCGCCGGCATGTCATAAAAAACGTAGAGCTCTTCCAGCATCGATGCGTGTTCATGCGGCGGCCAACTGGTCCAGTGACCGGGCTCGGAAGTAGTAAAACCGGCAAGAATGCGGCCGGCGTCAACGTTTTTTCCCAGCGTGATGTTAACCGTGCGAGTAGTGGATGCCCCACCGGTCTTGAACCTCAGCGAGCCGTCCTTTTCCACGTCGGCATAACGCACTACCTGGATGGGATGGCGGTCCTCGACTTCGGCCGAGCATTCGACCAAGTCGACTTTGCTTTGGGTAGTAATCTTTACGTCAGTGTCACGCGGCAGATAGATCGAGTCGTATTGATCGATCGTATTTGTCTGGCCGCCTGCATCGATAATGCATTCACCGGACAGACAAATCAGGCCCGTCTCAAGCTTGCCGGTCGAAAAGTCCACCGACGGCGCCTCTTGATCGAGGATGATCCGGCCGTAGACCAGATGCTCCATCGCGCTGTTCTCAGGTGTGATGGAAAGATGACGGCCTTTGCGCGCGTTTGTCTTACGAAAGACTAACTGCTCGGTTGCTTGTAGTGCTGGTGTGCTCATTACTTCAATCCTTGATCAATACGTCGGCGAGCTATAACGAAACAGTCTGTTCCGCCCAAAACTGAAACTCGCGATGTTTGTGAATCTCTGCCTTTGCCTGCACTTCGCCGCTGGCCACCTTGACGACGTGCTCAAAGACGCGTTGCCCGACTTCATCGATCGTTTCAGTTCCATCGATCACGCCGCCCGCCGATAGATCCAGATCGTTCTGCATCCGCTCAAAGACACCCGAATTCGAAGCCAGTTTGATGACCGGCGCAATTGCATTTCCAATGGTAGTGCCGCGGCCGGTGGTAAAGACCACCACGGTCGCTCCGGCCGCTACCAGTCCGGGCGTAGATTCCTGATCGTATCCCGGGCCCTGCATCAGATTCAGGCCGCGGTTCTTTGGCGTCTCGGCATAATTCACGACACCTTCAACGCGAGTCGTGCCGGCTTTAGCGATCGCGCCCAGCGACTTAATTGTGATGTTGAGCAGTCCGCCAATCTTGTTTCCAGTGCTCGGATTCTGATTGAGCACCGCGCCAAATTTTGACGCGTACTCTTTGTACCAATCGACCATTTCATAGACGGCTTTGCCGGTCTCGAAATCCCTGGCGCGATTCGCCAGAATGTGTTCGGCGCCGCAAAACTCAGGCACTTCGGTGATCAGCACAGTGCCTCCGGACCGCACGAGCAAGTTAGCCGCGCGCCCGAGAGACGGATTGGCCGAAATCCCTGAAAATCCGTCTGAGCCGCCGCATTTCACGCCCATCACCAACTCGCTCACAGAAACCGGTTCGCGGCCCAGTTGGTTAATTTCTGGAAGCATGCGCTCCACTTCCTTCAGGCCCTGCGCAATCGCTGCCTGCGTGCCACCGACTTCCTGAATACCAATCTTCGCAAACGGCTTGTTGAAGGACTTCTCGCGCTTGAGCAAATACTTTTCGACCTCCGCGAGATTTGTTTTCTCACAACCGAGATCGATCAGGACCACGCCGCCCACGTTCGGATGGTCCGCATAATTTGAAAGCGTGCGCAGCATTACATCGATAGTCGATCCGTCCTGACAGCCACAACCCTTGTTGTGTGGAATGGCCACGATGCCATCGACGTTCGGAAATTGCTGTCGCGTGTAAAGTGTGTACTCAGCGATGATGGAAATTTGCTGGGCCTCGTGACTGGCGCACATGCTGGTGGGAACGATCAGCACAAAGTTGCGCGTGCCCACTCTGCCATCTGCGCGCCGAAAACCAAGAAAGGTGGCGCGTTCGTCTTCCCGAATGTAGTCAGGCGCCGGTGTGTGCAGACCTTCGGGCAGATCACGAATTACCGGCACATCGTTCGACATGTTCTCAGCCGTGATCGCCTCGCCACTCTCAATCCCGCGCGACGTGCCGATGGGCTGATGATATTGCAGCACGTACTTCCCGGCGGGAATCGCGCGCGTGGCAAACCGGTGTCCGGGTTTGACGGCAGCGCGCACGAGCAACTGGCTGCCATCAGGCAGATTCAATTCCAGCCCGTCAAAAGTTTCCTTCTTGACGACCGCGACGTTGTCCCCGGGGTCGACAATGATCGCGTAATCAGTAACGGGTGCAGCTGTTAGTGTTAAAGCCATCAATCCTCGCTCTCAAGCGCCTAAGACATTCGGTAAGATCAACGACCGCACATTTGCGTGCAGTCGAATCCAGAGGCCGGGGTTTTCATCAAGCTGCCGGGCCCGGGCTTCGTGATCATCGGCGAATTTGGTTTTGATAAGTCGATCAAAACTCGCCACCTTCGCCGGCGCGGTATCCGCGTCAACTATTGATTGCACAACGCGGCGGGCGCCAAGAATCGAAGCCGGACCCAGCGTCAGTATATGCGATGCGCGCCGGCATTCCATCTCATCTTCTTCCCGGTACTGGGCGCCGCCCGCTTTGAACTTGTTGATGTGATGTTCAAGGATGCTCGTCGAAACCGGGATAATTCCGCCCACATCAGCCGCGCGCGCTCCGGCCCCGGGCTTAATGTAAGCGAGATGTGACGCCGCATTTGCCTCCGGGCCCAACCCCAGAAACAAGAGATCGATCGGCCCGCACGATTCCAACTTGTCCAAATATTGGACCAAGCCGCTTTCGAGATCGGGCGCATCGGTTTGCATTGAGGTGAAACTCTTCACCTTTTGGAAAAATGCTTCACCCAGGAGTCGCTCGAAATCTCGCACAAAACTGAAAGCATTACCGTCACGCATCGGAGCCAGAGCATCCTGCGTGAAGACATGTACACGACCGAGTAGACCATCCAGCTCGGTGGTCACAGCCTTCTCCCCAATCAGACGATGCAGCGACTGACCACCGCGGCCGCCCAGAATAACGACCGTAAGGTCCCCTGACTTCTCGCCGGCCGCCTTATGGATCTCCTGGAGCATGACGTGACCTACGGCTGTTTCAGACTCCAATACTTCATAATCCAATTCATGCGGAAGATGGGCGCGCAGCTGATCAATGTCTTCGACGCCGGCTTTGCGGAGCCAGCCATTCTCGCCGCGGTTGCGGCGCTCGATGGTGACTTTGCGTGGCGCGTAGATTGAGCTCATCGCGCAATCTCCTGTGATCGCGGCTTCATTAACTTTGCCAGCGCGTGGGCCTCTTTGCGAATTCCCTCAGCCGCCAAACTCGCCATCACTTCCGCTCCCAACGGGCTGAAATGAGTATTGTCCTCGACCCCGTTCGGATAATTAGGGTTCTCGCCCGGCTTCAATTGGAGAAAAAGTTTACGGGACGGTTCCGCACCATATTCAGTCAGCACCACTGTGCTGCTGCGATGCATGTCGATCAGATCCACTTTTAAGTCGGCTGCGACTTGACGCACGATGTCGGGATACTCGCCGTGCGTGTCCTGCAACTTTCCTTCGCCGCTAAATCGGCGGCGCATTACCGGCGTCAAAAGAATCGCCTTACCCTTCTTTGCCCGCACTTCAGTAACGAATTTGATCAAGTTGTTTCGATAGTCGGCCGGCGGCGTGTATCGGTCAGTCTTCTCTTTTGATTCGTCGTTATGCCCAAACTGAATCAACACGTAATCACCAGGTTTGAGCGCGTCCACAATCCCCTGCCAGCGGCCTTCAGAAATAAATGTGCGCGTGCTGCGTCCGTTTTGGGCGCGATTGTCTATAATCACGGCGCCATCTTGAAAGAATTTCCCGAGCATTTCGCCCCATCCGGTTTCGGGCCTCTTTGCCGGCAGCTTCTGCGCCATGGTCGAGTCGCCGGCCAGAAAAATAGTCACGGGCTTTCGTGCTGCTTTTGCAAAACCATTCCCTCCGTAAACAGACAGCAGCGAACCACTGAACAGGGCGCACATGATCATCAATGTATGTCTTGTCGAACGCATAACGCCACTCACACCACTGGTTCCGCGGCCACCTGAGGCGATCTTAACTTGAATGGTCGCGACCCCCGGGCGACCGCTTCGCTTTCCGAGATGACTTTGCCGTTAACGCGGACATTATTCAGCTTCAAGCCCTGCACATTCTTTACGATGCTCGGGTGGGCCGTGTTGTCGAACGTACAGTTCTCCAAACGCACGTCACGGATCGGCGCATTCGGAAATCCCTGAAGGTCCATCGCGTATTGGCTCTTACCGCTTTTCAGGTTCTGCACCTGTAGGTTGCGGAGCACCGGGGTGTACTTGCCGTTCTGCCCTTCCTCGTAGTTGAAGTCGACTGTAATCGCCGCATGGGCAACTTCCCCGACAGTGATGTCACGGAAGAAGATGTTCTCGAGTAGCCCGCCGCGCATCGCGTTGTTCTTGAAACGTAACGCATGATCGAGATTCGGACTGTTTAGGTTGCAATTCATCGCAAACACATTGCGCACGCCGCCTGAGATTTCGCTGCCTACGGTAATCCCACCGTGACCGTCCTCCATCTGACAGTTACGAATGATTATGTTTTGCGAAGGCGCCGCCAGGCGCCGGCCGTCGTCGTTTCTTCCCGCTTTGATGGCAATGCAATCATCACCGGTAGCAAAATAACAGTCTTCGATCAGAACATCCGTGCACGACTCAGGATCGCAGCCATCGGCGTTTGGGCCGGTCTGATCGGTGGCGTTAGCCTCGCGCTCAACCCGCACGCCGCGCACGGTAACGTTGGTGCAAAGCACCGGATGAATTTGCCACATCGGCGGATGACGCAGCGTCACACCTTCGATCAGGACGTTCTGGCAGCGATATGGCTGAATGAACTGAGGTCGCAAGTAGCTACCCTCGCCAAAGATGCGATCGGCTACAGGCGTGGCTTTGGCGACGTAGTCGTAAAGCTGCGCGCGCGCTTTGCTTTGTTCCGGATCGCCTTTTTTCCAGCCGCACTTTGGCCTGCCCTTCCAGGGCCACCAGTGATCGCAATCCGCGTTGCCATCAATCACGCCCTGACCGGTAATCGCGATGTCTTTCTGCTGGAACGCGTAGATGAAGGGCGAATAGTTCATCAGCTCCATTCCTTCCCAACGCGTGAAAACCAGCGGCAAATATTTTTTCGGATCGCGATCGAATTTGATGGTCGCGCCTTTGCTGACGTGCAGATTAACGTTGCTCTTGAGGTGGATGGCGCCGGTGGAAAATTCACCCGCGGGCACAACCACACTCCCGCCGCCTGAACGACTACAGGCGTCGATCGCTTTGCGAAAGGCGCCGGTGCAGTCAGTCTTTCCATTGCCGGCTGCCCCAAATTTAGTGACATTGAAAACGCGTTTGGGGAAAATCGGCGGTTTGATGCGCGCCAGAATCCGTGGGACTTCTGACCAGGGATCAGCGTTATAGTCGCCAAAGCCAAAGCTATTTAGCGTAAGCGCAGGGGTCAAATCACTCAGCACCAGCAGCGAGGCGCTTCCCGCGAGCGACGTTTTGAGAAAATCACGACGTTTCCACATTCTGCTGTCCTCTTATTCCGCTAATCCGCATTCCGGCTGCGACTACTCGAAGGATCCCAGTTGTCCGCGCCTTTAAGAAAAGTTTTTGCCATAAAGGGTTGGACCTCGTCTTCAGTCAGTTGTTTTGACCAACGGACGCGCGCTTGGGCATTCGCCCCCGGACCTTTCGACTTGTATTCGGCAAACCACGCCGTTTTTTCTCGCGCCGGGTCGCGCCAGTTGTCCCAGCCCTCAGGGCGGATGTGACGATCCAACCAGCAATCTACAAAGACCACGCGGGCAAACGATCTCCACGGCCGTCCCAGAAAAACTCCTTCGCCGGTGTTAACACCGGTCAAGCGACAGTCACGAAAGACAAATCCGTTTGTCTCGTCGGCGCCCAGCCTCCATTGAGCGGTGACGTAACCGGCGCCTTTGCTGTGAATGCGGCAGTTGTCGAACACTGCGGTGGCACTGCCAAAAATAAAATCGACATGGCCTTCGATATAGCAATCTTTGTAATATTGACGGCCGCCGCTTGCGAACAGGGTGTCCTGCCAGCCGAGAAACCGGCAACCGTGAAAGACAGCGCGATCCCCGTTGATGTAGAGCGCCACCGCCTGCGAACCGACGCCGTAGGTATTCTCAAACGTGATGTTCTCAGCGCTGAAATCATTCGCGCCCACATAGACCGTCATTGATCGGCGCGTGTCGCCGGCATCCTTGGCGCTCCGATTGAAAGTCAACACGGTATTCTCTGCGCGCTCTCCCTGCAAAGTAACAAACGGTTTGCCCGCGGGAATAGTGACTGCCTCCTGATAAATGCCCGGCTTGATGTGAATCACCACGCGAGTCGTGTTGTTTTCGGGAATACTGTCGACGGCCTGTTGCACGCTCGCAAAACCTTCGCGGCCGTCACGAGACACAATCAGCGATTTGCTTTGCGCCGGCGGCACCTTCTCGGCGGACGTGGTCTTGACGTCAGCGCTGATGATTGTGAGGGGCTGACCTTTCTGAGGAGTAATGCTGACGTTGCGCAGCTCGACTAACTTTGCATCCTGCACAGTCATTCCTGACTTTGCCGTCACGCGTACGTTATCCAGCAGAACTGATTCAATCGGCATCTCAGGCAAGCCGATAATTTCGCCCGCTGTCCTGGCGCCGTCTACGGTGACATTCAGGATTTGCACGTTGCGCACCACCGGTGTCTGCGGCGTCACGGGTCTTGACTGTCTTTCTTTCTGCCCGGCCTTGTCGAAATAAAAAAGATTGATCGTGATCGCTACACCGACATTTTTCATCCTGATATCGCGGTAGGTTACGTTTTCCACCACGCCGCCCCCGCGATCGCGCGAGGACTTGATCCTGATGCCGTTGTCTGTTCCTTCGAAGGTGGTGTTGTGCACCGTGATGTTGCGAATCCCCCCGCCAACATTACTGCCGACCGATGCTCCGTGCCCGTTTCTGAAAGTGCAGTTAGTCACCAGAACATTCTCGGTCGGGCCTTCTTTCGGGTTCGACTTGAACGAGACGTTGTCGTCGCCCACATCGATCACACAGTTGCGAATCAGGACATTGCGACTGCTCGTGGGATCGATGCCGTCGGTATTCGGCGAGTCAGCCGGAGCAATAACATTAACGTCGTCGACGGTTACGTCAGTGCAACGCTGCGGCACCAGATGGAATTGCGCCGAGTTCTTCAGGGTCACACTTTGAATCAGGATCCGGGAACAGTCGGTTAACACGACCAGTTTCGGTCGTGGACTTTCAACCGGCTGACTTGCCGAACGTGGCTGACCTTGTTGTGGAACGCCCGCAGCCCGCTCCGCCCGAAATCTGTCCCACCATTTCGCGCCGGCGCCATCGATCGTGCCCTCTCCTCGAATCGTCACATTCGAAACCTTCTCTCCTGAGATAAATGGCCGGGCTTTTCCCTTCACTTCGTAGTCGGCGAAGTTGTCCGACGCCAGAATCACAGCGCCCCGTTCCAGCACCAGGGCCATATTGCTTTTCAGATCAATTGGGCCACTGAGGAAAGTGCCAACGGGCACGACGACCTCTCCTCCGCCCTGCTTCTCACAAGCGGCGATTGCGCGTCGAAAGGCCTCAGTATTCAAGGTGCGGCCGTCCCCTACCCCGCCGAACTCGTTAATCGAGAATCGGCGCGCAGGTATGACCGGCACTTGCGGACTGATGAATTGACCCGCTGGTTGACCAGGTTGACCTTGCGCGCCGCCGGCGGTGGCTACTATTCCGGTAGCCGTCAGCAGCGCCAACGCAAGGCAACGGATTTTGATGTTCACGTTCTAACCCCGATCTCCCTGGAGTTCTTAAATTCAGAAGACAAACTTAACTCCAAGCTGAATGTCTCGGGGATTGTTTCGTTGCGTCGTGACGATTCCGAAGGTCCCGGCATTGCTGGGATCCAAACCAATGCCGCTGCCAAAGTACGGATGGTTAAGCGCGTTGATGGCTTCCGCTCGCAGTTGCAGCTTGGTGTTTTCAGTGAACCTGAAGTTTTTCGAAATCGAAAAGTTCATGTTCTGAAACGGCTGGTTCCGAAGTCCATCGAGAGCGGTTGGGACATTGCGCAAACCGGTATTGAAGTTGTTCAGCCGGACGATGCCTACACCATTCACAAGCGGAATAGTGAATGCGGAAAGGTCGATTCCATACTTGCGGCCCGTGCCGTCGTTTTGGCCGGTGCGAGAGCCGAGCTGGTTAACATCGCCGCCGTAGAACCAAACCTGCGTCGGGCTGAGCACAAACGGTTCACCGCTTTGCCATTCGTAGGTGCCATTCACCTGCCAGCCGCCCAGGAGCGCATTAACAATCCAGTGCGTCTTGCTGCCAAACTTCTGGCCGTGACCGAACGGCAATTGATAGACGACTGAAGTAGTAAATCGATCGGGCCGGTCGTCAGGCGAAACGCGAGACTCGAGCTCGGTGTCCGAAGGATTTAAGTAATCAGTCCGTTCGGTCAAGTGAGAGCGGGTGTAAGACACACTCATCGTCAAGCCCTTCGAGAGCCGCTGAGTTGCCTGCAGCTGTAAGGCATTGTAGCGATTCGTGCCCGTGTACTCCTGGACCCAAAGATCGGTGAACTGTGGGTATTGGAGCAATGACTGGGCGCGCGTAATCGTGGTCGCGCTGTTGAATGGGCTGGTAGTCGGCAGCAGGGTCCTGAAAGGATTCGGGATTGTCGCCGACAGCAAAGTGTTGGCCGCCGTGTCCGTCGCCACATCCACACCGAGGCGCGTTCTCGGAACAAAATTGAAGTTACGACTGACGGGCATGTCATAACCCCAGGCACTAACGTAGTTGGCCTCGAGCACAAAGTGGCCCGGCAACTCTCGCTGAAATCCAACCACAATGCGCGAGAACTTCGCGTTCTTCCTGTCGATGGGAAGCGCGGGCGCGTCCTGGGTTCCGACCGCCAGACCCGTCGACGTCAACAACGCCTGACTGGCTCCCGGCGATGGCGCCGCGCCGCTCGGAAACGGATTGCTCAACGTGGCGACGAAGGTCAGACCATTATTGTTAGTGGGAACAAATGGGGTGTTGCCCGCAAATCCCTGTTGTAAACCGAGCGCCTGAATTTCACTCTGGTGCGGCGCCATGAAAATTCCAAAGCCGCCGCGCACCACAGTCTTGTTGTTCAGCGCGTAGGAAATGCCAATACGTGGTTCCCAGTTATTGTGGTCAGTGCTCCAGGCCACGCGGTTGTCCGAGTTGGCGTACGTATAACCGCCACGGACAACGAATTGAGATGGTGATAGCAGGAAGTTGCTTGGGTTGGCGTTAAAAGCAGTCGTGTAAGCTGCGCGCGCCGCCGCATCAACCGGACTTACCGTTTCCAAATCAAAGCCGCGCTGAATACGGTTATAACGTTCACTCAATCCGCCCTCGAGCTCGTATCTGAGTCCGAGGTTGAGAGTGAGCTTGGGAGTGACCCGCCAATCATCATGGAAAAAGAACCCGTGATAGACCGACTGGACTGAGTAATTGATCGAGTTGTCCAGCTGGCTGGCTGTCGATCCCGATCCCGCGCTGGCTATGCCCACGAGGAACGCCGCGATGTCGCGGCCGTAAGCGTTACGCAGAGCGGTTGATGAGTTTGAAGCCGGCGCCGTGTAAAGACCGTCGAAGAACAGACGGCTTCCCTGATAACCGTTGCTGATGAAATTTTCGCGGACTACGCGAAAGTCCCAGCCAAACTTTGCCGTGTGATTTCCAAAGCTCCGGGTAAATGTGGGTTGCACTGAGCCCATCATGAAGGGTCGCAGCCGTCCCAGGTTCCAATCGGATCGCATTGACCCGAGGTTTGCGCGAATCGGCCTGATCGCGTCAAGGTTGCGAATTTCGATCATCGGGAAGTATTCGTATCCCCGAAACGCCGCGGCCCCGGCAGCTGTGAACCCGAGCGTGGTTGGATCGAGCGTCAGACCCGGATGACGTTCCTGAGTGAACTTGTTGAAGCTCGCCCGCAGATCGAACACCCAATTCGATGAAAGCATGTTCGTGTAGTCGATGTTACCGCCATCGTTGCTGCGATCTTCAAACCCTGGGTGACGGAAACGCCATTGATAAAGCTGTTTGGATTGTCCGCGGCCCAGTCGTAGCGATCTTCAGGATTAAAGCTGTGGTAGTACTTGCCGAACAGCGTCTGGTTATCGCTGATTTTGTGATCCAGACGGACCAGCCACGCGCGATATTTCTCGTGCCGGATGACATTGGAGAAATAATTGTTCTGCGTTCCGTTATTGGTCCCGGTGATGTTAGGCAGAGGGTAATACCTGAGCAGGGCTTGGGCCACGGGATTGAAGAAACTCGAAGGAATTATGTTGCAAGTCGGCGTGGCCGCGCCGGTAGTGGGACAACCGAACGAGGTGCGCACCACGTTGCTGCCGCTGGTAGTTCCCGAAAATGGATTGTAGATGACCGTATTGGCGGCGTTGGCTATGTTGGTGCGATCCGTGATCAGCGCTGAGAAATCTCCGGTGCGCATCGCCGCGGTAGGCACCGAAAAGATTTGCGGCTCAGCTGTGTTATCCAACAACTTTTCGTAAGAGAACAGGAAGAAGGTCCGGTCGCGTCCATTGAAGATCCTGGGAATGTGGACCGGCCCGTTGATCACGCCGCCGTACCGGTGATATGTCCTGATGGGTCGCGCCTGATTACTGCGATTTGAAAAGAAGTTGTTGGCCGTGCGACTACGGTCACGGTTGAAGTAATAGAGTGAACCGTGAAAATCGTTTCCGCCGCTCTTGACAGCCACATTGACCGTGCCGCCGGCTGAGTATCCCTGCTGCGCGTCAAACACGTTCGTCTGTACCTTGAATTCCTGCACCGCGTCCGCCGGCGGTGAAAAGCCCACCGCAAAGTCAAAAGCATAATTCGGTGAACCATCAAGTGTGATCTGATTTTGCGCAGGCGCACCGTTCACTCGGAACGCCGCCAGATTGCCGTTCGAGATGGGCGCCGTGAACATCGGGTTACCGGTGTAAGCCACACCGGGCGCCAGCGTCGCCAGTTGATAGGCCGTTCCTTCAGACAACGGCAGCTCTGCGATTTGTCTTCGCTCAATAGTTGTACCGGTGGTCACTGAACCGGTCTCGAGTGTTTGCGTCGCCACCACCGTCACGGTTTCAGCCACACTGCCGGTTTGCAGCTGCACATCGATCGTTAATTTGTCCGCGACGCGCAATTCAATCTGCTCGCGCGCTTCGACCTTGAAGCCATCCTTCGTGACCAGCAGACGGTACTTCCCGGGCAATAGCACGGGAAAGTCGTAACTACCTTCGTCATTTGTTTCGCTTGCAGCCTGAACATTCGTTTCGATGTTTGTGACTGAGACCGAAGCGCCGGGAACCACCGCTCCATTAGGATCGGTAACTTTTCCGTTGATCGAGCCTCTAAACTCCTGGCTGAACCCAAACACACAGATGAGCAACGTCAGCAGCGCGGCGCAGCTAACGTGACGAAGGTTGATACGCATTGAACTTATCCTTTCTGGTTTTGGCGCAGTCGAACATAGATCACAGACGCGTTAGTCCGTCCTGGCTGGAAACGCGAAACCAAACGTGGTTGCCGCGCTCGTTTCTCCGGACTGAACCGCCCCGGCCTTTGGTTCATAGTGGTCTGACCACATGGCGATCGAGGGCACCTTTTATCATGGCTCAATTGCGCCGGTCAAGTGTTTTTTGCCACTCTCCGGGAAAAGTTTCGGTTTGCCGCGGGTATGAAATTCGCTACAATATCTCCGTTCAGCGGTGGTAAAGCACAGCAAGAGAAAACAGGCGTCTCGAGAATGTCAAAAACTAAAAGCGGCTCAGTCAGGTTACGCGGCTTTCAGGTGGTCAGACCAGAGAAGAATGGTCTGATGGCCGAGCAAGTGGTAATCCAGGTCCGCGCGATGATCCGCGAAGGCAAGCTGAAGCAGGGCGACCAGCTGCCGCCTGAACGCGAATTGGCCAAGCGTCTGGGGATGAGCCGCGCCAGTCTGCGACATGGTCTGAGATTTCTCGCGGCCATTGGAGTGCTGACTTCACGTCATGGGTCAGGGACCTACATCTCGGATGGCCCACCCGCCCTCGACAGCGAACCGCTGCGAATGCTTGCCGACCTTCACCGCTTCACTCCCGATGAAATGTTCGAAGCGCGCAAACTTCTCGAGGTGGGCCTCGCGGGTCTGGCCGCAACTAACGCGACCGATGATCATTTGGCAACGATGGCTGACGAAGTTGCCGAGATGTACGCAGCGCTTGAAGATCCACAAGAGTACCTGGTGCACGATATTCGTTTTCATCGCGCGGTCGCCGCGGCCAGCGGCAATCAAATCCTCGGGGCGCTCATGAATATGGTGTCGACCGCGATGTACGAGAACCGCCGTGCGACTGTCGAGCGCGCTACCGACCTGAAAGAATCTGCTGAGTTTCACCGAAAGATCTATCGGCTTATTCGCGCGCGCAAACCGGATGAAGCCCGGTTGGCCATGAGCGAGCACCTCACCCTGGCCCAGCAAGCTTTTGCTTCGGAAGAAGGATCCGCGGTTGACACCGATGCGACAGAATCGGGCGATTCCTCGTCGAGAGCAACGAAGATCGCCTAAAGCTCGGCACAAAACTATCGATCCTTATGGCTCAATAGTTTACAATACAGCCTAATTTCTCAGTCACGGTTGTCGGACAATTCCCGGGGGTTAAGGAGGATCGTTGTGCGGCTGAATCACTTGGTGTTATCGCTGGTCTTGCTCACTTGTTTGGGCGCTGTATCAAACCTTTCAGCGGGAACTTCTGCGGCCGGGAACGCTCTGCCTGACGCTGCCGGCGGTGGAATCCGCGAAGACATTCCGGCGAAATATCAAAAGCGTTACACGGCCTGGAAAGATGAATTCCTTTCGACCGACATCGGACGCCAGCAATGGGACTTGTACGCGCATCACTCCAAACTCCTGCTTACCATCACCGTGAGCGAGAAAAACGAGACGGGCGCCGGGTCGGGAAAGTACAAGTGGAATGACGCGGGCGAACTAACGGCGGCCACCATTACCTTAGGCAACCGGCTCAACGAAGGTTTTCCCAGCGCCGTCTACTATCCGGTAATGAATGCGCTCGAGCCATTCAGGTCCGCAAATTTGATCGACGGCAGCACTCTCGCTGCGGCAAAGCTTGCTCATGAGTTTGGCCACATCCTGAAGATCGCCTCGACACCCAAGGACCTCTACCATTTACAAATCAGGCTCGTCCCGGTCTACAACCAGATCTTCCTGAACAATGGTTACAACGTAAACGATCCCAGACTGGTAGAGATTGCGGAAAAGATGGGTGGTAATCCGGTCCAGATCTGGGAGGATCGCGAGTATTGGGGCGAGGCAAATGCCATGCTTTTTCTCCGCGACCGCGTGGCAAACGAGAAGTATCACTGCCGGCTCTTTGGAAAAATCAAACAGATCGTGGACACCTACGCCAAGAACTACGAGGAGCGGTTTGCCGAGATCGCCAAGGCGCAGTCCACGTCGTCATGTAGCTGGCGCTAAGAGCTTCCTCTGGCAATTCTTTCCGCAAAATTACATGACTCGGTTGGCGCGTTTTCGTGTCTCAACTTGATGACGACTCAGATTTCCCGGCTGACTGACCACGCATAATAAAGACCAAAAGCGATACTCGAGATCGAAACGAGTAGACGCATTGGCGTCTCAATGCGTTGGAACCGCCGCGTCGTGAGCACAAGCGGCAAACTGATCAGAGTGCTCATCATCAGCATCCCACCGATTGAGCCGATTCCGAAAACCAGAAGGTAGGCCATTCCCATCGCGCGCGATCCATTCCGGACGATTTCGGTCAGCACCAGCAAAGTAAGCACCGCCGATCCCGCCAGCCCGTGAATCATGCCTACTAAGATTGGACGCCAGCCGGAAAGACCGGCGCGATGATGATCGGGCGCGAGACTTCGCTCATGATGATCGGCTGCGTGCGCGTCGCTGTGATTGTGAAAATGAAAGTGCGAGTGCTGGCGGCCTCCGTGCATGTGACTGTGGACATGCACATTCGTCCGCTTTCGAAGGGTGAGATACAGAACCCGGCTGCCCAGAAAAACGATCATGAGGGCGACCGCAAATTCCAAAACCGCTGCCAATGATTCGGGAATCGCAACGCCGAGGATTATCACCAGGACGCCGGCCGCCAAAAGCGAAGCAGTGTGGCCCACCCCCCAAAGCCCTCCCACCAGTGCCGAGCGCCAGATCGACTTCTGTTCGCTGACGATGGTGGTAACCGCCACCAGATGGTCGGCTTCAGTCGCGTGCTTCAACCCCAGCAGGAAACCCAGTCCCAAAGCAAATGCCAATGTACTGTTCATTCTCTTCCCTGGCTTTTCCTTTTCTTGCCATGCTGTCCAGGAAACAGAACCGTACCACAACCAGCACGTAAAGCGCCGCTGCAGGCAAACCCAACTCCGAGGCTTCTCAGTTCTTTTCTGCTGTCGTCCGGGCTGAAGCATCGCTTACTTCCGTTCGTGAATTCGCAGGCAAATCGTGTTCGGCTTCCCACTCGTTGAGCACACGTTGCCGCTCCCTTGCCTGCGTTTTTCTCGCTCGTAAGCTTCGCGCGGATCGCGTCCGGTAACTGCTCGATACCAGGCCGGGTGGTGGGTCCACGCCCACTTCTCAGTTACCGTGCCGCTAATCATCGAGCGAAATGTGCCGGTCTGGTGCGCCGTGCCTTCGTAAATGTGAATGATGAGCCCGCCCAACATCACTAACGCGGCGATGTCATGAAGCACATAGCTCACTGCTACGATCCAGGCGCCTACAGCGTCATCGAACCAGATGACTAAACCGGTGATCAGGAAGAGAAGACCGCTGACGGCAATAGCCCAAAAATAAAGCTTTTGCCCCCCGTTGAAGAAACCAACATCTTCCGGGTCTAACTTGTCTTCGTTCGTCGCATACTCTTTGAGTCGGCGCACCCAACGACTGTCGGCCGCTGTCCACGCCATTGGCGCAAACCAATTAATGAACTGAAACAGAAAGAAAACTTCGAATGCCAGTCCGAACCATGGATGCAAGGCTCGCGTGCGTGGGCCACCGCCAAACAGCGGCGTTAGAAAACGGAAGAGCCACGGTGAATAAATTGCGAAGCCGGTGAGCAACGATAGAATGAAACAGATCGCGACCGACCAATGTAGAAAACGAGTGTAAACCGGATGTCGCAGCAGCTCGCCTTTATGTACTCTCGTAGTTCCGATACGTGCGAACTCTCCGCGCGCGCGGCGATCAAATTGCTCGGCAGAGCTACTCATGGCTGCTCCTTTCGCGCGGTATTGATTTCCTCTTTCGGCCCGGTTTCGATTACCGGCGTGTCTTCAGGCTGGGGCTCTTTTGCACCATAGAAGACTCGATGGAAAAAGACTGCGCCAACGCCCAACATTGCCAGGAGCAAACCGGTCGGTTTTGCCAACCACTTCCAATATGTATAGCTCGGTGGAATGACCGGATTCGCGGGTAAGCCATAACGCTCAGGCCGCTTGATGTCGTGTAGTACATAAATGACATGCGTGCCCTTGATTGACGGTGGATCGTAAACTCCGGCATCAGCAAAACCCGAGACATCACGCAATTGCTTAGCGCGCGACGATGCGATTTGCACCATGGCTGATTTAGTGCCGAACTTAAGGCAACCGGTGGGACATGCTTTGATGCAGGCGGGCTCGAGTCCCTGCCCGACTCGATCCGAACAAAGCGTGCACTTGTAAACCTTCTTTGTCTTCTCGTTGAACTTCGGAATATCGAAAGGACATCCGGAGATGCAGTAACCGCAGCCGATACAGTTCTCCTGCTGGAAATCGACGATACCGTTATCGTACTTGATGATGGCGCCATCTGCCGGACAAGCCCGCAAACAACCGGGATCCTCGCAATGCATGCACTGGTCTTTGCGCATCAGCCACATCAAGTTGCCGTCCCGTTCGTCTTCGGCGAACTTGATCAGGTTCCAGTAGTTCCAATCGGTCGCAGGCATGGTCTGGTAAGTGTCGTCAAATGTTGTTTCGCGGAAGGGATGATCGTTCCATTCAACACAGGCAACCTCACAAGCCTTGCAGCCGATACAAGTGGTTACATCGATGTACTTGCAGACTTCTTCTTCACGGCGCGTGCCTGCCCCCGCGATTGGCCCGGGGTGTGCCGAGATTTCCTGAATCTGAAACGTGCGTGGATTGGACATCATGTTCCTTTTTCGAGTGCGCTGACTTGTCAGCGCTTTCAAAAGCGGCGACAGGTCGCCGCACTCCAAATCATGCCTTCTCGATCTTCACCAGAAAGCCTTTGAATTCCGGCGTGTAAGCATTTGGATCGATCGCCGCCGGCGAAAGCTGATTGGCCGGCATTAGTGCGGTCTTGCCTTTATCTTCGGCAATGCCGCGGTAACCCCAATGAATTGGAACGCCTATCTGATAAGTTTTCTTGCCGTCAATCATCATCGGCTTGATGCGTTTGGTAACCATCGCCTTCGCCACGTATTCACCGCGCGCACTGGTGACCTTGACCTTCTCTCCGCCCGTGATGCCCATCTCGTCGGCAAGCTGGGCCGGGACTTCCACAAAGGGTTCGGGAACAAGTTGCACGTTCATCGGATTGTTCTTGGTCCAGTAGTGATAGTGCTCAGTCAAACGATAAGTCGTGCAGACAACGTTGAAGCCCTCAGCGGCGGTCCCGAGCTTGTCCATGTCGGACTTGAACGTCTTCGCCACCGGATTGCTAGATTGATTGGGGTGGAGTGGATTGGCGACCGGACTCTCCACGGGCTCGTAGTGTTCCGGGAAAGGCCCATCCGCAAAGGCGGCGAGTGGCGCGAAAATTCGGCCGATACCTTCCGGGTTCATAATGAACGGACCCATGTGGTCGGAAGGGTTCGAATCGACTTTGAAGTCGGGCACATCATTGCCGACCCATTTCTGTTGCGCCTCGTTCCACCATACCTGGCGCCGTTCCATGTCCCAGGGTTTTCCCGAAGCATCGCACGAGGCGCGGTTATACATGACGCGCCGATTGGCCGGCCATGAATAACCCCAGTTCGGAAAGATGCCGAGTCCTGATGGATCTTCAGTCCCGCGCCGCTGCATTTGGGCGCCGGCTTCCGTCCATGAACCGGAATAGAGCCAATTGCCACAAGCAGTCGTGCCGTCATCCTTCAGCCAGGCAAAGCCGGGCAGTTGCTGTCCCGCCTTGATCGTTTGACCGGGAAATAATTTTTCATCAGTGAGATCGGCGAGTGCCTTTCCGTTGATTTCTTTCGCCACTTCCGCCAACGAAGGATTCAGCGGAGTCGTATAAGCCCAACTAAGATTGAGTATTGGATCTGGAAACCTGCCACCCTCCTGTTGATACAGCTCCCGTACCTTCAGGAAGATCCGCGCCAGGATTTCCTGATCTACTTTTGCTTCCCCTGGCGGTGGCACGGCCACGTATTTCCATTGCAGCCAGCGCGCCGAGTTAACGAAGGTGCCGTCTTTCTCTGCAAAGCCGGCGCCGGGAAGACGATAAACAGTCGTATTGATCTGTTTCATGTCGTCTTTCGTGATGCCTGGCGCGCTCCAAAATTCCGCTGTCTCTTCCGGATAGAGTTCACAAACAACCAGGAAGTCGGCTTTTTTCAGGGCCTCGATGTTCTTTCTTGAATTGGGACCGATCGCGACGCCGTTCATGCCGAAGGCAAACAGTCCCTTGACCTTGCCGCTGTACATCTCGTCCCACATCTCAGTCCAGGAGAATTTGCGATCGATCTTTGGAAGATACTGATAGTTGAAGTCGTTCTCTTTCTTTGCCGAATCACCGTAGAGAGATTTCAGGAACGACACCATGAACTTCGGCGTGTTGGACCAGTAGTTATACGAATCCCACTCGCTCGGCTTCGAGGCAGTAGGTGTAGTTCGCTTCAAAAAGGTGGCAAGGTCGGTGTCCTCTGGTTCGGGAATTTTCAGATACCCGGGAAAGATGTCAAAGACACCGCCCATGTCGGTCGCGCCCTGAATATTCGAATGGCCTCGCAATGCGTTAACTCCACCACCAGCGCGCCCAACATTGCCGAGTATCAACTGCAGGATCGCCGCCGTGCGAATGATCTGTGTTCCGAAGGTATGCTGCGTCCAGCCAACCGCGTAGATGATCGTGGCGGCCTTTTTCATGTCTCCGTCCTTGCGGATGGATGTGAACAAGTCTGCAGCCTTCAGGAATTGATCTTTCGGAATGCCGGTAATGCGCTCGACCATTTCGGGCGTGTAGCGCGAGTACTGTTGCTTCAGCAGTTGAAAGACTGAGCGAGGATGCTGCAGAGAAGGATCGTAAGCAGTATTAGGTGGAAGAGTGGGAGGTGGTTTTGGTCCACCTTGTCCTGACGCTCCCGGTCCTCCCGCTGCCTGATGTCCGCCGCCCTGGCCGCTTTTTTCCGAGGACTTTCCTGCGCCGTTTTCTGAGGAAGACGATTTGGACTTGGCCGCACCGGACTGTGACGCCGAACTGGAGGATGCGGCCATCGCGGCCGCAGCCTCGGCTTCAATCTTGCCGCCCTCTTCGTAGTTCCAGGTGGCTTTGTCGTAACTTGCCGCGCCCTGGTCAAAGCCGGAAAACAATCCATCTTCAGGAAGCTTGAATCCGTCCTTAACTATGAACGCCGCATTAGTGTAGTCGATGAGATAGTCTTTGGCGATGCGATTGTTTTGAATCGCGTAATTGATCAAACCGCCAAGAAAGGCGATGTCTGTACCGGCCCGTATTTGTAGGAATAGATCCGCCTGCGATGCCGTCCGCGTGAAACGCGGATCGACGACGATCATCTTTGCGTTACGATGCAGCTTGGCTTCAACTGGCCATTTGAAACCACACGGGTGGTTCTCGGCTGGGTTGCCGCCCATAATCAACATCATGTCCGTGTTCTTGATGTCGATCCAGCCGTTGGTCATTGCACCGCGTCCAAATGTGGGCCCCAAACTGGAGACCGTTGGACCGTGTCAAACCCGGGCCTGCGTTTCGAAATAGCAGACCCCCAGGCTGCGCATCGTCTTGACCGCGAGAAAATTCAGTTCATTAGTGTCGGTACAACCGCCAATCCAACCAATCGTCTCGAGACGATTAACCGTGTAGCCGTTCTTGTCTTTATCGATGAAGCTGGCGTCGCGAGTCTTCTTGGTCCAGCGAGCAATCTCGTTCACCGCCTCATCCCACGAGATATCATCCCAATGATCAGAACCGGGGCGCCGCACTTGCGGCTTGAGCAGACGCCGCTCATTAACGATGTCCTGCTCGAGTGATGCGCCCTTTGGACAAAGCGTGCCGCGATTGATCGGATGGTCGGGATCGCCCTCGACGTGGACGACTTGTGGAACCGCATTCTTGGACTTGTCTCCCAGCGTGTGGATGATCACGCCGCAACTAACGGAACAGTACGGACAAGTGCTGCGCGTTTCGGTGGTGCGCGCGATTTTCAATCCCTGTGTTTGCGCATAAACCGGGGCCAGGCTAAAACCAAAGACCGTTACACCCGCGCCCCCAACCAAAGTGGTTTTGATAAAAGTTCGTCTGGAGACATCCATGGCGACACTCCTTCAACGTAAGTTATTAAGTAGGGGACCAACCGAGGGGGAACGCTAAAACTTAAGTCTTAGACGCCAACGAGATTCAGTTCGATCTTTGTATAGCCATGTTCGCGCGCCCATAGATCCAAAGGAGCGGCGTCGATCTCGTCAACGAGCGGCGCCGCGAATCCCACGCGAGTCAGATCGACTCCTTTAATGTAACGCTTACACGTGTCGCAGGCTTCGATTCGCACATGATCGAATTCCGGCGAATGAAAGTATCCCAATTTCGCAGGCCGTTCCTCTCCGCAATTCGCGCACACGACACGACGAAATTCCCAGGATGAAAGACAGGTCGCGCAGATCAAATCGCGGTTGCCGCTCTCTGCAGTCGTGTCTTTGTTTTGGAGAAAACTGACTTGGGGACTACCGCCACAGAACGGGCAGTAGCGTTCACTCGCTGAGATCTCGCGACCTACGGGTTTGCCATCTGACTCTGCCAACCATTTGAGGTAAGGCTGCAAGAATGCTTTTTCGAAGAATTGGACGTCAGATGCACTTCGCCAATAAGTTATCAACCTTTGGCCGATTACGTCCTTGGTTGCGGCTGATAAATCACGGGCCTCATCAGCGAGAGTTGCCGGACCATGATCTTCAACAACTTTCAGAAATTCAGGAAAGGCTTCGCGAAGCAGTGGCCAGTCGTTCTCGAGGTCACCCGACGGAAGCCAATCTTTGCGACCACGCAGATTGTCGTAGACAGCTTTCTGCGCGCGCAGCAACTGCGCGTAAAATGCGAGCAGCTCTTTCGACCCATTGGCCTGCGGCGCCAACTGGTCGGCTCTATGAATTTGCTTATCCCACCAATCACTCATCGCAGAGCACTGGCGTCCTTGACCTTTCCCGGTCGAATTATGAATGCTGGGGCGACTGTTTGTTTGCGGGGAAACTAATCTCGCAGACCCACACGAGAGTTTTTCGGTGGGCCTAACGGTTCTTCCGGAAATTTCTACGTACGCCCAATTTTTGGAGGATGTGCTACAAATTCGTCACTAATTAATGGCGCCGTCAATGCCCGTATGAAATCTCGCTCCACAATCTGCATCCTTTGGACGATTTTTCTGTGACCGATGACGCGATCTCAACTTTCAGTTACGGCACAAACGGCCAAGCCTTTCGCATTCTGGGCAAACCTTTCAAGGCACGCCAGGGCCGATGGGTGGGCGCCAAGGTCGGAATCTTTGCGCTGGGCCCTAACAACCGGAGCGAGATGGGCTATGCGGACTTTGATTGGTTCGTCGTCGAGTAGCTCCTAAGCTGGGAGCGCGGACGTAACATCCTGTTTCCCGGTATCTCTATCCGATTTGAACCGACAGCATCGAGATCGAGCCACCATCGAATCCCTGGACCGGAAAGGTGACCTCTTCGTTTTCTCTCGTCTGCGCAATCACGTACAGAAGCGGAAGGTAGTGGTCAGGTGTGGGCGCGGCCAGCACCGCATCGCGGCCGAGAGATTCATAATTGATCAGCGGACCATGTTCGCGGTTCAGCAGGAGCGTCCGAACTCGCTCTTCGAACCGCGTGGCCCAGTCGAAGGGCTCGACATTGTGACGGCCCCAGGAATAGGTGTGAAGATTGTGAACCAGGTTGCCGCTGCCAATAATCAGCACACCATCTTCTCTCAGAGTGTTTAGCCGCTGTGCAGTTTCGTAATGGAATTCCGGTGTTTGCGTTTCGTCGATGCTCAATTGCACCACCGGCACATCAGCGTTGGGAAACACATGACAGAGTACGGACCACGTCCCATGATCCAGACCCCATTGCTTTTCATCAGCTCCCACCGCTAACGGCGCAAGCAATTCCTGAATCTGAGATGCCAAGTCCGGATCGCCCGGCGCCGGATAATCCACCTGGTACAGCTCTTTTGGGAACCCGCCAAAGTCATGAATCGTACGCGGCTTGCTCATTGCGGTAACCAATGTGGCCGGCAGATACCAGTGCGCTGAGATGCACAGCACGACGCGCGGCCGCGGAAGACTACGCCCGATCTCTGCCCACGCGTTCGTCGAGTCGTTATGCGCCAGTGCGTTCATTGGGTTGCCGTGTCCAAAGAAGATCGCCGGCATCGGTTTCGCCATGTTCTTCTCCAATTCGAATTCTTGATTCGTCAGGATTTGCCCTCGCGCCCTTCATCCCATAATCTTACGGCCGCGCCGATAAGCCAAACAGAGAATGACGGATATTCTTCATCATGCAGTGTCGCTCGCAGGCCTCATCGTTTTTGCGAGCATCGCGTGGTTGCTTTCCACAAATCGAAAAAAGATTGCGTGGAAGACGATCGCGTGGGGACTTGCCCTGCAACTGCTGATCGGCCTGATAATTTTTCGGCTGCCTTTCTCGCACCGGCCATTTCTGTGGCTGAACAATGGTGTGCTGGCGCTGCTCAACGCTTCAAAGAGCGGCACAGCGTTTTTGTTTGGACCGCTGGCCGCGAGCCCGGGCGAGTCAGGATCGATTGGCTTCATTCTCATCTTCCAGGTTTTGCCTGTCGTCATCTTCTTCGCCGCATTTACCTCGATGCTCTATTACCTGCGCGTGTTGCAGTTGTTCGTGCGCGCATTTGCCTGGTTCTTTCACCGCACGATGAAGATTAGCGGCGCGGAATCACTCTGCGGCGCGGCGAATATCTTTGTGGGGGTTGAATCGGCACTGGTGGTCCGTCCCTACCTGGATAAGATGACGCGATCGGAATTGTTGATGGTGCTCACCACCGGCCTGGCCACCGTGGCTTCGAGTTCGCTTGGCGTCTATGTGGCCTTCCTTACCGGCGTATTTCCCCAGATAGCAGGCCACCTGATCTCGGCTTCAGTGCTCGCAATTCCGGCCTGCGTGGTTGTTACCAAGCTCATGATTCCGGAAACCGAAACACCCGAGACCGCTTTAAGCGTTCCTAAGGAAGACGAATCTGAGCGACCACGAAACCTGATCAGCGCCCTTATTCAAGGTGCAATGGAAGGGCTCAAGCTGGCCGCGGGAATTTCGGCGCTGCTCATCGCCTTCCTCGGGCTGGTTTCTTTACTGGACAAGATACTCGGCGCCGTCAGTTCGTGGTTTGGGATGGCCGAGCCACTTTCGCTGGTGAGAATCCTCAGCTGGTTGTTCTATCCAGTCGGCTTCCTACTGGGACTTCCCAGGAGTGACGTGTCGACCGCGGCCAGGTTGTTGGGCGAACGAGTCATCCTCACCGAAGTTTTCTCGTACAACCACATGGCCCAACTAATTTCCGGCGGCCAGCTCACTAATCCACGCAGCATTGTGATCTTGAGTTACGCCTTATGCGGATTCACACACGTCGCTGCGGTGGCAATCTTTGTGGGCGGCACAGCCGCGTTGGCGCCGTCACGTCGCGACGAACTCGCCAGCCTGGGCTTTCGCGCCTTGGTGGCCGCTACTCTAGCAACATTGATGACGGGATGCGTTGCCGGGATCTTTAGTGGTGGTGGCGGGGTTACGATCTTGAGATGAAGCTAATGGATAGGTATTGCCGCTAACGCCTTACCGGCAATCCCGCCGGACCCGCGCTGGTCAGGGCGCCGTGATCAACCGCAACTACGCCATTGACGATCACGTAGTCAATGCCGGTAGGCTCGGAAAAGGGTCGATCATAACTGGCGGCGTCTGAAATGGTATCGCTATCGAAAACAACTATGTCGGCCCAATAACCGGAACGCAGCAAGCCTCGTTGCGGCAGGTGAAAAAGGTCCGCCGCCTCGTTCGTTGCTTTATGAATCGCTTCCTCGAGAGTTAGTAGTTTCTTTTCTCGAACATATTGGGCAAACACGCGCGGAAAAGTGCCGCAGCCTCGTGGATGGGGAAGGTATTGCGCGGACGGATCCCTGACTGAGCTGTCTGAACCGAAAACGCAATACGGATAGGTAATCACTCGTTCCAAATCGTCTTCGTTCATGCTTGCGTAAACGGCCTGAGCTCCGCCACGCAACGAAATGTCGATCAGATTTTCCACCTGTTGATTCAAGTCGGTGGCAACCCGCGGCGCTTGCAGCAGTGTCTTCCCAATCCACTCGGGATTTCCGGCAACCAGCCGGACAAAAGACAAGTCGTTCCAGCCCTCTTCCGACAGCTGCGCCAGGATGTCGGCGTGCAGCTTTTTTCGCAGTTCCGCGGACGCGACGACTTGGTGTAAACCCGACCTGTTGTCCTTCACCGCCCAGTCCGGCAACAGAATGTCCGTAGTCGTACTCGAGCTCGTGTAAGGGTAAACATCGATCGTTACTGTCTGACCCTCAGCGCGTGCTTCGTCGAGTTCGTCCAGCCGTTTAATGATGGTGTGCCACTGGCGTGGACCCGACGCTTTGAAGTGGGATATCTGAGTAGAGACATTTGCCTCCTTACCCACTTCGAGGGCCTCGCGAATTGCCTCCATTCCTTTGGGTCCCTCGTCGCGAATATGCGAGGCGTAGATGCCATGATGACTTGCGATAACTTTGGCCAGGGCAACGACCTCGGACTTTTCGGCAAAGCGTCCGGGAACGTATTCCAAACCCGTCGAGAACCCCACGGCGCCGTCTTTCATCGCGCGATCGACCAGCGTTCGCATTGCCTCGAGCTCCCGCGGCGTCGGCGCGCGCGACGCGTTTTCCATTACTTGTTGGCGCACAGAATTGTGACCAACCAACGTTGCTACGTTAATGTAGCTTCCATACTGTTCAAGACCGCGAAAGAGTCCGGCGACATCGGTACGCGAGCGTCCGCAGTTTCCCGTAATTACGGTCGTAATTCCCTGTCGAAGAAAGTTGTCCGCCTGAAAAGGCCTGGACGTGGGAATATTGGGCTCGACGTGAGTGTGCACATCGATAAACCCAGGGGCTACCACGTGTCCGTTAGCGTCGATCGTGCGTTTGGCTTTGGCGAGATAGAATTTCCATTTACTCAGCTCGACGATCCGGCCATCGCGAACTCCGACGCTTGTCATGCGCGAGGGCCCGCCGCTTCCGTCAATCACCTTACCGTTTGTGATCAGGAGGTCGAGTTCGCGATACGGCGCAATTTTCCACCATCCGAATACCAGGAGGCAGGTAATCAGAAATGCGGATATCAGCGCAATGATTACCCAGGTCCGACGACGGCCGGGTGGGGGGCTGCCTACTCGCCACATATCATCCCCATCGCATTGAGTGCGGCGATTCTCTTGCGCAACTGGTCCACGTTAACCGTCGGCGTAGGATTCGTGCCGGCGCTATCAAGCGCGATCTGATATTCCGAAACCGCTTCGCAAGAGCGAGATTCTTTTTCCAATATCTGGCCCAGCAGGCTGTGCGGCGAAGCCTTTTGATAATTGAGCTGGATTGCTTGTCGAAGCGCTGACTCACCCGTTGAATAATCCTGAGTTTCCAAACACAGCGCTCCCAAATTGATCCAGGGGGCGATCCATTCAGGCTCAGCGCCCGTCGCGCGCCTGTAATACTCCTGAGTAGTGGTCTTGTCCCTCTTCCACAAGTAGTAAACCCGCCCAATGGCGTTCAGTGTCAACGCCGAGGTCTGGTCCTTCTCGAGTGACCGTTGAAAATTTTTAAGGGCCGTTTCGTAATCCTTCTTTAAGAACGCCAGGCGACCTTCCGCGAACAGCCTCTTTCCGTCGTCTTTGTTATTGCTTCGTAACTCTTTGAGCCAGGCGTAGAGTCGTGCGGCTTCAGCCCAATCTTCTTCCGATTCGATCTGCGGGTCCTTCTTCACATTTGCAAGAATTTCGTCACCACGCTTCTCAATTGGCGAGATAACTTCGCGCGCGATCTCTTCGCGATCTGCGGACTCCAGATCGTTGTCCTTGTATTTCATATAAAGATCGTACGCGCTGTTGCCTTGAGGCTTTACCAGGTTGCCTTTCTTGATCTCGGCGAGAATCGCTTTCCGGGCTGAGAACGAGAAAAAGACGAAGTAGACGCCGATCACAATTCCTATTACGGCCACCGTCGCGACCGCCGCGAGAATCCCCAGCGGTTTCCGCGACGTCTTTATCGGTTGAGGCTGAGTCGAATAGGCCGGAGGAATTGGAGAGGTCACACCTCCATACGCGGCACTGCTGCCTGACACCGGAGTCCGCAAAACGACTGTCGGAGCTTGAACTGTCGGTGTCCCCGGCAGATAGCCCGGCGCTGGTGCGCCGGCAAAATTTGCGCTCGCCGTTGGTTGTGACGGCGCATATGAAGAGAGTGGAGAAACCGCCGTTTTCAACTCCTGCGCCAAAGCCCCTGCGCTTTGAGGCCGATCCTCGCGTTGCTTAGCCAGCGCGTGCATTACGACTTGCTCAACTGCCGGCGAGATACTGAGGTTGATGGTTCGCAGCGGCGGGGGTGACTGGTTTACATGTTGGACGACGACGGCTGTGGACATTGGAGAATTGAAAGGCACCACGCCGGCAAGCATCTCGTACAAGACTATCCCAAGGCTGTAGATGTCCGAACGCGAATCCAATTCTTCGCCGAGACATTGCTCAGGCGACATGTAGTGGGGTGTGCCCATGACGCTGCCGGTTTGGGTAAGGTTACCAGCCGTGAGGTCGCGCAGCTTGGCAATTCCAAAGTCGAGCACCTTCACACGCAGCCCATTCAACATCGGCTTGACTACAATATTGTCCGGCTTCAAGTCGCGATGAACGATTTGCTGGCGATGCGCCTCGTCCAAAGCAGCGCAAACCTGACTGATTACTTCGGTCGCGGCTGAAGGAGTAAGCGGGCCCTGCTGTTTAATGATCTCGCGCAGGCTTTGGCCTTCCACAAGTTCCATCACCAGGTAAACAAGACCGTCGCTGGTCACGCCGAAGTCATAAATCGAAACGGCATTCGCGTGTTTCAAGCGCGCCGCTGCCTGTGCTTCACGTCGAAAGCGCTCGGTCGCATCGTCCCGGGAAACATGCTCTGGATGCAGAATTTTCACCGCCACTTCATCACCGATTAGAATCCGCTGCGCTCGATATACCGCACCCATGCCGCCCGCGCCGATCTTCGCATCGATCCGATACTTCCCTTCAATGGTCCTTCCAATTAGTAAGTCGCCGGTTATTGTTCTGGCCAGGTGGGGCTGCGGCGAGGCTTCGTTGGGAGGTTGATTGGAAGCGACTGCGGCGCGTACTTGAGTTACTTCGTCATCGATTGTCATTGCGGCCGCGGCCGCCGCACCGGAACCCTGGATCGTGGGCGCCATCGCAGCAACGACATCGGGGCGGAGTTCCCCGCCGCATTGGGAGCAAAATCGCGCGCCCTCATTATTGGTGGTGTGGCAATTCTGGCAAATCACTTTGACCTCCTTAGGGCACGATGGTGAGCTGGTGCCCGGTTCAGCGTGTGTTTCAAGCTGCGATCGGACCAAGCGGACCCTGGCTGTTGATGATGCTCGACAACTGCGAATACGGAATCTCGACTACATAAAAACCTTCCGCATAAGAGCCGACCTGATAAGGATCGAAAACAAAGACCAGCGTGTTCTTCGTGGGATAGAAAGTCGCTTTTTGTTTCAGTGACTCTACTACCGCCGCTTCGCCATCTTCATAGATGTCGGTAAACCCGTTCTTGCGTTTCTGCTCGGCAATCTGGCGGGCGCAAAGTCTCGAGATGACAGCGATGTAGTTGGAGCCGGGCGCGAAGAAGTCGCGCAACTCCAGCGGTTTTCCCCGCTTCAGATCATAGTGATAAGAAGAGCTGTAATGCATTGGGTGGGCAGCTCCGGTCCAATCCACGTCTACGTCGAACATCACACTCAGGAGATCCGGAGATCGATATTCGACGGTGAAACCGCCCGCGCGGTTCTCGCCCTCGACATCAGTCGATCCCGAAGACTCTTTCGTCATCAAGGCCCGAATGCGATTATTTACGTCGTTCTGTACGTTCTGGTCTGATAAGCCGTCGAGTTGCGGATAGGTCATGTGAGTCTTGACGGCGCCGCTCTTCTTTACGAACGTCTTCCCAATTACTGAATAGTTGCCCCCGCTCGAAATGGCGCCTTCATCCTTAAGCGAGAAGTCCACCGAATTCTTGCCGTCCGGTTTTGCCCACTTGCCTTCGAGTTCGGTATCGGAAATGAATCGGCCTTTGAATGTGCCCGCCGTTCCGCCCTTCTGATCAAATTCATCGATCGAAAAGTTCTGCTGGTCATCGACCGTGCCCTTGATTGGCACGTCAACTCTTGCCAGGGAAATATCTTTGTCGGCCCAACGCACAGGCTCTTTGGTGAAGTTGCCGTGCAACATCGTGTCATTGGCGGGCTCATAAAAATATGTGCCGGCCAGTTCTCTGCCATTCCGCTTCAGCTTCATCACCATTCGGAATTTTCCGGCCAGGACCCCGGCGAAGTTCCGGTCAAAAGTAATCACTGCAGGAGTGACTACGGCATTGTTCGTCACATTCTCCGCCTGCCTCACGCTTTGGCGTTGTGAGAAAAGGACGAGTCCTCCGGGAATCAGAAGTAAGGCGGCGGCGAAGGCGACTGCCGCAGCAACCATCAATCTTCTTGGCCGGCGGACTTCAGCCGTTGTCTTCTCCGCGCGCGGCGGTATTTCTAACAAGGTTGTAGTCGGCAGGGACGCAAGCGCCGCATCAGTGGAATGACTCGCACTGGGCTCGGTCTTTGCCGGCGCCGAATAACCATCGCGGACCGCAGTATCAAAATATTCCGCCAGTTCCCTGGCCGATTGGGGGCGTGCCTGCCGGGATTTTGCGAGCGCGCGCAGGACCACCTCATCGACTGCCGGTGAAATACTCGCATTTACGCTCCGCAGTGACGGGGGCGCCTGGTTCACGTGTTGAATGACAACTGCGGTTGCTACCGGTGAGCTGAACGGAACTCGCCCGACCAATACTTCAAACAGGACGATCCCCAGACTATAAATGTCCGACCGGCCATCGAGCTCCTCTCCTAAACATTGTTCCGGCGACATGTAATGTGGCGTGCCAAGAACATTGCCTGCTTGTGTCAGGGTGTTCGTGGTGTCGTCCCGCAGCTTTGCAATACCGAAATCCAGCACCTTGACTCTGATTTCTGCACCGGCTGAATTGACTATTATGTTGTCCGGTTTTATATCGCGATGAATGATGTTGCGTCGATGCGCTTCGTCAAGCGCCGCGCAAACCTGAGTAAGGATTTCGGCGCAGGCTGATACGTTGAGCGGTCCTTTTTGTGTGACGATCTCGCGGAGACTTTCTCCTTCGACCAGCTCCATCACCAGATATTCAAGCCCGTCCTCGGTTATGCCGAAGTCATAGACATTTACCGCGTTGGGATGCTTCAGACGGGCCGCGGCTTGCGCCTCTCGTCGAAATCTCTCAACCGCGTTCGGGTCGTGCTGAACAGCATGCAGCACTTTAATCGCCACCTCGTCTCCGATAAGCAAACGGGTAGCGCGATACACAGCGCCCATGCCGCCAGCGCCAATCTTTGCGTCAAGACGATACTTGGCCGCGATGGTGGAACCGAGTAAATGATCTGAAGCTTCTGCGACAGACTTGTGTTTGTTGTACGCCTCCTGCATGCGCGCGGACTCATCTTCATCTGCCGTCTGAGCGCGAGCCGAAAACCCGCCAAATTCCGTCCCACAGGCCGAACAGAACCGCGCGGCGTTGGGGTTAGAGGTATTACAAGTTGGGCAGTTCATGACTTTAGGCCGGCGGTTAATTCGTCGTTACAGGACTGAGTAATTCATTTCGGAAAACTTTCAGTCTTCCCAATCAAATGACAAACTTGAAATCGGAGAGTCCTCCCTGTCCACGGAGCCGGGATAAACATCCTCAATCACCATGCGAACCCAACCTGTCCTGACGCCTCCTATTTCAAGCCGTTGATCGATCATTTGATCTGGAAACGTAAAGCGCCGGGAACTACCGTCGGAAAAATAGAAAGTAGCACTGGCTAGCCGGTTGTTCTGTTTCCATATGGTTGGAGTCTTGAAATAGCCAGGCGTAATGATTATTCGGCCGAGCTTTACCTCGCGATCAAAATCACATCTGATCCACTCGCCAATTCCTGGTCCACTTACGCCCTCATCCCATGCCGTTCCGAGGCTTTGGTCCAGCACTCGAGCGGCAGAGTAAGTAATTCCGCCATCGGGAGCGCGCTCGGAAGAGGCTGTGGCCTTGATTCCCAGGGGCGATCGCGCCGTAGAACCGGGTTGCAGAATGCTTGATTGCGGATCAGCTCGTTGCTCTTGCGGCGTGGGATTGGCGTTTCCTTTACTGGATTTAGCAGAACCCGGTTCCGGCTTACCGGCCGGTCGCATCAACAGCCACACCAGACCGCCGCCGACTAGTAGAGCCAGAAACGCGACAACGAAGAGCATCGGTACCATGTTGCGAGACCGGGACTTTTGAGCGGTGGGTGCCTCGTACTTCCAAACCTCAGTCGCGGGAAGGGTGAGGACCGGTTGCGACGGAATAACCATCGTTGCCTCGGAATAGTCCGGTTCCGACAAGGGTGATCCGTCCTCCAGACAGAAACGTAGCGTTGCGTCTTCATAGATGCGATTACATGTTGCACATCTCTTCATAGCAGCTGGGACCGAGGCAGAGTTTATGAGGACTGCGGCGGCTTTCTCTTCATCGCCAAATCAATCAACCCCCCGGTCGCAACCGCGGCGCTTCCGAGCAGCGATCCATGCGCGCCGATGGCATAGCTGAAAGTCTTCTGCATGATCATCCCAAGCATGTTTTGATTTAGTTCCTGATTCAGGCTGAAGTACTGATAAAGAATGACGAGCACGCTCAAGCCGCCGGCGCCGAACACCAGAATGGCGGCAATCTTCTTCAGTGACGCACCCGTTGACTGATTGGCAAAGCAAAGGCCGACAATCACCAACACGCCAATCATGCTGAGAGGAATCAGCCACAAGCTCGGCACACCGGCAAAACTGGCGCCTGCCGGACCGCTTCCGGACGCGAGTTGGAAGCCGGAAACATTTGTGGTGGCGAGAAGCAGGTTGAATTCAACCCAGGGAAAGAAGAAGAGCAACAACACCAACAGCGCTGCCGCGATGGCGACGATTTGACCGACACTAATTTTCTTCATGGGGATCTCCTGTGTGATGTGGGAATTCGTCAATGCGGAGCCAACAACCGCTGAATCATTTCCAGGTAAGTCTTGCCCGCGGGCGAAAGCTCTTTATCGAAACTGTAGAAGTTATAATCGCGTCGCTTGGTATTGACCGTCACTTTGGTTGCGAGGTAGACGGCCTGGGAACTTTTCAATTGAATGGTGCCCACTTGCACCTGCTCGTAAGGGACTTTGAAATTCTCAACAGGATTGCGCAACCCCTGGAACTCCAGCTCGCTCTTGCGTAACACAAGTTGCGCATCACAGGCCTCGTGTCCTTTGGAAAGCTCGAACTTTTCGCCGGCATGACGGCGGATGCGCAGGACAATCGTTTCGCCGGCTTCCAGCGCGCGAGCGAATCGTGATCCCGCACTGTTAAAATCGCCGCGCGCCAAATGAACATAGCCTTCGAGGCGGTTTGCCGCGCCATTCTGCTTATCCGCCTCAAAGATGTATCGCGACAATTTCATCACATCGTCGTAAGCGCGTTTGGACAAGAGGCCCTCGGCTTGCGCTTGCAACGCCGTCACCGATAGCCGTTCAAGCGTAATTTCTTTACTAATCGACTCGTCTGGCGCGACTTTTAGATCAAACTTAACCGGCGCATAACCTAAAGCTTCGACGGTCAGCGCGTGGGTCCCGGGCCGCAGTAGTAATCGATCGTTCGCGTTCTGGGTCGCGGCATTATCGATGGTCACCTGAGCATCGTCGACATTGACGGACATTTTCACGCGCGCGCTGATTGGTTCGAGCGCGAGCGTTAACTCGCGGTTTGCCAATTCAGGCGCGAGCACGATTGTTTGTGTCGCACTGAGGTAGCCTGGCTTCTTGGCCTCGATAAGCAGTGTGGGCTTTGAAAGAAGGTACGAGAAACGGCCGGCTTGGTCACTGCCGCTGGGCTGCTTCTGCCGATCAAGGTAGATATCGCATTCCGCGGGCACGGTCCGGACCCTAAGAGTCACTGGGTTCGCAATGAGCTCCGCGTTCACCTCGCGCTGATCGCCACAGTCAATTTTCTTCTCGGTCCTCTCAAAAGCGTTGTATCCGGTCTTGGCGACACGTACGCGGTAATCTTGCCTGCCTGGAACTTGAAAGGTGAATCCTCCGAGGCTGTCAGTGATGTGTCTCTCCTGGCCCAGAGTGATTTCACATCCCGCCATGTGACAGACCACCACCAGCTCGGCGTCCTCGCACGGAACAATCTCGGCAGGCTCTGTCTTTGGGACCGAATTACGACGCTCCGCCGGCCGGCCCGGAGACGGCCGATCGCGCCTCGGCGAGGTTCCGGTGGAGCGCGTCGTCGTTGGTGTGGTCGTTGGTCGCGAAGTGCGATTGCTTGTGACAATGATTCTGGGACATGGCTTTCCGCCGCAGGGGCCCTGCGCAACCACACCCTGACTAATTGCCGCCAATGCGACAGCCGCACCTAAACAGCAAACCAATTTTGGCAATTGGCTTAACACTCGTTTAGCGAAACATCCCATCTGTTGCCAGTTCCGGATCGTAGGCCACGATAAACGCTTTGGCTTCTTCGGCTTCAGATCCGGATTTGTTGTTCGTCAGGAACACAAAACGCAGATAGCTTTCGACAGCCTGCTGCTTGTTTGCGGAGGTTTGCGCCTTCCGATAGTAGCTGAACGGAAGATTTCGCAACGTCTCCACGGCCTTATCATGGGCCTCACTTCTGATCTTCATAAACATGCGGCCCAGGTAAGTGCCTTCGTCGTCGACCTGACACATGTGATTCACAGCGCCGCGCGCGTCTCTCTCGTTGACGCCCTCCCGCTGTTGACATGAACCGCTGATCTCATCGGACAGTGTGTCGGCGGCTCCGGTGGCGCGAGAGATGCTGTCGGTCGAGCGAAATGACATTCGTGTCGCGCCCTGTAAGCGAAAATCGGTTTGCACGTACGAGTAAGACTGCTGCAAGTATCTGGGCAGACTGTCGCGGTAGGCACGCATGCGAGTTCGTTCGGCGCGAAGGCCTTCACAAGCCGCGTCACCGTATTGTTTCTTGCAGGCATCGATCTCGCGATTCTTTCCATCGATAAGCCGGTCCCAGCGCTCTCGTTCGGGATTGTCGTAGTTGTAAGCCGAAGAGACGCTGTACCGATTGTTATCAACCCGCGCTCCGGCAGTGAGAAGCTCGCCGAAGAAGATCACAGTGGGTGATTCGAGTGGCCGGCCGCCCTGGATAGCCCGTAGACTTGCCGCAGCATCGTCGCGCGCAATCACATTCGCCTGCGCCAGTCCTGCTTCGGCGCTCGCAGATTCAACCGCCGCCGCAACGTCGTTAAGCAACCCTTCGCTGTAGCCATTGCCCGATCTGTTCGCGAGGGCCACGCCGATGTTTACGCGCGTTTGTCCCTGAAACTTTTCCCTCACCTGCGAGAGAAATTCGGTGATGTTTCCATCTTCAGGTGTGTAGTACTGCGCCTTCTGCGCGTAGACAAACGCAGTGCCGTTGTCATTTCGTTGGGCCGCTTTTCTCGCTTCGGCGAGACAAAATCCGGAAAGACTGCGATTGCTGGCATTCAGCAAAGCGATGATTCCTTCATCAGGACACATCTCTGTGGCGAGGGTCAGTTTTTCTCGGGCTTCGCGAAAGTCTTTCTTATTGATCATGCTGATGACTTTTACGTTAACGTTGCCGCTCGCCGCCGCAGAGGCGGCGTTGCGGCGCCCTCGCCTGACGGGAGTAGACGGAGTGGCTGCTCCGCCCCCCAGCAGTTGGCGCGCTTCGTTGTAAAGCTGGGCCGCGTACTCACACTTCGCGAGCTTCAACTCAGAAGCAAGTCGCGGATCGGCCCTACATTCCGAGTCGGCAATCTGCTTTTCCAGAATTTCCTTTCCCTCTTTAGGCCGGCTAATTTGGCGGTTTTTCTTTTCATCGCGCAACGCAATCTCAGTCCGCGCCCGGCACACGCATGCCAGTGCTCTCTCAGAAGCCGGTAAGCGACTGCGCGCAATGGTGCAGTCGTTCAAGGCCGCTTCGAGCTGATTTGCCAGCAGTTGTTTGTCGCCGGAATTGAGGTGAATTTCGTGACTCTGTTCCAATGCGTGGCGGTACATCTGGTTCAGATCGGGCCAGCTATCCAGATATTTGCGAATGGGTTCGGCGGCGTCTATCGCGTCGTCCCACTTCTCGGCTTTGATAAGCTGTTCCGACTTGTTGCGCGCCTCTTCCACCTGCTGATAGGCGTTACGAATCTCGACCAGAAGTTGCTGCGCGGCAGCGTCATCTCTCACCGATTGCGCGCGCGTCGCTTTCTGGCGCGCCTTATCGAGCGCGCGGTAGTCGCCATCCACGAACCGTCGAAGATCGGCGCGCGAACAAACGATGAGCGCGTCGCGCATCTTCGCATTAGCTTCGGTGGAACGATAGTTATTGCTCTTTTGCAAGTAGACTTCCCACAGCGCTACGCTGGCCTCTTCCGCAGCGTGGTTGAAGAGCGTGTCGTTCACCGCAGCGCCCTCAGACGTGAAGTAAATTTTCCAGATCGAGCGGAGTGGCAAATCGACTTTGCGTTTTTGTTTGCCTTCGCGTGCTTCACCGCTCAGCATGACTCCGTAGAAAGCTGAAAGCGGCGACGTGACGTTCTTCTGCGGTTTCAGATTATCCGGCACCGCCATAATGGCTGGTTGGCCGGCCACTGAGACCGCGTAGAACGTGTCATCACTTCCCCATTTCAACGCATAAAGATCGCGGATTTTGCTCTTGCTTGAATGCTCGTACGACTCGCGGGTCACACTGGAAGAGGGGTTGTTCAGCAACCGGACTTCTTCTTTGGCATTCAGCCGGGCGTCGTAGATGATTTGATATTGCAGTTCCTGCGCGCCTTCACAGCCGTCGCGGGTGGCGGCATTACTTTCAGACCGTAGAATCACAATGGCCTGCTTGCCCTGAGCCTTGACGCTTTGATAGTTGGAGAGAGAACAGAGCGCGACCGTCGCAAATAAAAGAACTTGAAGCCGGTGAAGCATTGAGGAAACCTCCTTCTTGATTTGCCTGAATTCGACTGTGTCGCGCGTTATGGCTCGGCATCTTTCGCGCAACGGAACCCCGTTTGATCGCCTGGTTCTGCAAGCCCCAGCCGGAAAGTCGAAGTCACCGACTTCGGACTTTGCCAGGAACCACCACGTATGACTTTCTCATTGCCTGTACCCGAATCGGTGATGTGGCCGTTCGGATATGGCGCCCAGTTACTACTGGTCCACTCCCACGCGTTGCCGATCAAATCGGCGACGTCGTAGGGCGAATCACATTTGCTATTACCAACATCGGTGAGGCCTTGCGCCACGTTATCGGCGTTTGCACAACCTGCTTTCCATTGATTACCCCAGGGGTACAACAAACCTTTTGTGCCACTCGCGGCGAACTCCCATTCTTCTTCGCTCGGCAAACGCTTGCCTGACCAGTGAGCGTATGTATTCGCCTGCTCCCAACTGACACCGGTGACGGGATGATTCGCCGCGCCGGCTGGATAATCGCCGTTGGTCCAGCCCTTCGGAACAGAACACTTCCCCTCGTCGACACATTTCTTGTAAGCCAGACAGGTGACTTCATAGGTATCCAGGAAAAAAGGTTTGACGACGACGCTGTGCTGAGGTTTTGAATCTGGATCCTGGATACGACTCGAGCTTCCCATGAGGAAAGTACCTCCGGGGAAACGAACCATGCCGGACGTTGGACTGTTTGCCGTAGTTTTTCCTCCGTGCAAGCCGCTTTGTGATTCTTTGCCGGTTTCGTCTCTCATCGCGCGCCATGAAAAAAACCCGACGACTGACAACAGAATCGCAACCGCTAAGACGCCTCCCCCAAACATGAATTTGCGCGCCGGCGAAAGCGCCGATCGACTGACGGTTCCGTTTCCGCTTGTGGCTCGCGCTTGAGGAACCGCTTCCGTGATACCTGCGAGGCTGGCGAGGTGGACCGTTGGCGGCATATCTGCACTCAGACCGATCTGCTCACGGGGCGCCGAATGTTGGTAATCCTGCTTACCGGATGGTTCTGTATTCACGAGCGGGAAAGGTGGCGGAATTGGAGCCGGCAAGGCCTGCTCCTCTGCAACACCACGCTGCACTGAGTCCATTAACGCCCGCGCAAATGTGCCGGCCGTGCGCGGACGCGCATCACGCTGTTTCTGCAAGGCCTGAAGCACAACCCATTCGAGCTGCTGCGATACATTTGGATTGAAGGATCGCAAGGGGCTGGGTGGTTGGTTCACGTGTTGCACCACAACCGCGGTAGAGATGGGCGAATTGAATGGCACGCGGCCGCAAAGCATCTCGTACAAAACAATACCCATGCTGTAGATGTCAGCGCGCGCATCCAGTTCTTCTCCCAGGCACTGCTCGGGCGACATGTAATGGGGCGTGCCCATCACGCTGCCGGTCTGTGTCAGATGGCTGGCAGCCTCGTCACGCAGCTTGGCAATCCCGAAGTCAAGGACCTTCACGCGCACGCCGCCGGGCGTCGCATTGACGACAATGTTGTCTGGCTTAACGTCCCGATGGACGATGTGATGGCGATGCGCTTCGTCGAGCGCCGCACAAGCTTGAGCCGTTATCTCGGCCGCAAACACCGGATCCAGAGTGCCTTGTTCCTTGATCAGTTGACGGAGGCTTTCTCCCTCAACCAACTCCATCACCAGGTACTGAAGGCCATCACTGGAAATACCAAAATCATAGATGCTCACTGCGTTCGGATGCTTCAGGCGGGCCGCAGCTTGGGCTTCGCGTTGAAACCGCTCGGCAGCTTGCGGGTCGGTCACACGTTCTGTGTGGAGGATCTTGATTGCGACCTCGTCACCGATACGAATTCTGGTGGCCCGGTATACCGATCCCATGCCGCCGACGCCAATCAAGTTTTCAATACGGTAGCGGCCATCGATGTCCCGGCCACTCAACTTATCGTGTGTGGTGACATCTTGAGTAGTTGAATCCTGCCGGGGCTGCGTGATGGTATCGACGAAGGCGGACGAAGGAACTCCCAGCGGCGCGCCGCAGTTATTGCAAAACCGCGAAGCCGCAGCGTTCGCAGTACCGCAAGTCGAGCACAGGGGGTGATCTGTCTGTGTTTCTTCCATTTACGTCAAAGCCGCCCGGAGGTATTACCGAGGTGGCGGCGGCAGATCCTGCTGCCGCAAAACCATGCTAATCGACAAAAGAGACCCGGTTCGAGTAATCGAAATGTTCTTCAGCATTTCTCGATCGGACTCAGGCATACGATTCGAAAGGATGCTCAGATTGGCGGTTTGAGCCAGACTCAGCGTGCCTGAAATCAAAGCCGCCGACGTGGCGTCTTTCATTTGCGCAACCAAATGCGTGGGAAATTTCGTTCCCTGTCGTGCCATCGAAAATCCCAGGGCACGAGGAAAGCCGATCGTGTTGAGGATGAAACCCAGCGGCCCGAGACCAGAAAGACTGAAGACTGTCGAAATCACTTTGGCTCCCACGTCAGCGACCGTTTGATATTCGAGCGGCATCCCCATCACGAACGAGATTGGTTGGCGGCTGTCAATGAACTCAGCCAAAACAGAATTGAACGGCGCCTCGCGCGTGACACTTTGGCGTGGGTTCATCTCGACGTCGATGACACCTTCAACGGCTTTTTGGGTGCCGAAGGCCAGCATTCCGGAACGCAAGAGGGTGAAGTAGTCACCGGTGCTTGTGTTGGAATAAATGCGCCGTCCTTTGTACGAGTAATTGGTGAAGTTTGACGAACCCAGTCGCGCATTAACCGTCGCTGCGCCAAAAGTGCCGCGTACAATGCCGCCCACGGTTCCCATGCGCGTGCTGTTGATGCCGGAAAAGACAGCCATCTCGTTGAGCTGATTCCCAGCTATATCGAGCTGCGCCAGCGCACGCTCTAACTCTTCAGTCTTGAGCATGGCGCGGAAGTAGTTGTCTTGCCGAACGACCGTCCAATTGATCTTTGCCACCGCTATGGCGGTTCGTGGCACTGCGGTAATCGGATTAGGCCGTCGTTGCGCCGACGCTTGGGCCGCGACCAGAGTCAGCAAGGCCACAAACAACAACTGGATTGGGATGTGTTTCTTCACCCGCTTTCCAAACTACAAAACGTCCTTTCGCTTCAAAGCCCACATCGTCAAACTGAGGAAGACGATGTTGAATAATCCGAGGATGGCGCAATCCAAAGTCAGCCGTTTGCGATACGCTGATTCAATCTCGTCTTCTGACTTGTTATCTAAAACGGCCTGATACGCAGGCACGCTGACATAAGCGGCGATCGCGTCGCGCGCCTCTTTGTCTTCAATGCTCACGTCATGTGCAAGCGCGTCCAGGGTCCACCGCGCGACGATCGGAATCGCCACATAGCCCGCCCCACCCATGCCCTCACGCGCCTTCTTAATCACTTCGGGCGGTCGCGCCGCTTGCCCAGGCGCCGGCCTCTGGTCTTTCGTCTCTTCAAATCGCCGATATTGAGCCTCGCTCGCCGGCTTGCTCGACGAATTCACATAAATGTCGTCGAAGGGCTTGATGTATCCGCTCAATAACAGTTGTGGGATCAGGAGCAGGGGCAGCACGCTCATCGCCTTCTCAGTCGAGTTCACTAGTGCCGAGAAAAACAGGCCTACGGAAATTCCTGCCAGGGCTGTCAGGAACAGCACCAGAGTCAGCGAGAAGAAATCCTTTCCGCTTAACCGACCCATGACCGTAAGGATCATCAGGAACAGGAGACATTGAATTAGTGCAATCCCACTCAACACCGTGAACTTTGAAAGCACATACGAAGGAATTTTCAGGTTGACCAGGCGCTCGCGTGTGTAGATCGAAGACTCTGACACGATCTCCCGGATGGCGTTATTAGCGCCGAACCAGACCGCAACGATCGCGGCGATGAAAAGTGTCTGCGATCCGTTAACGGTGCTGCCCACGATGATGGCCAGCAAGATTGCCACAATCGGCGATTGCGCAAGGAGTAGCGCCGTATTTCTCTTGTCCTTGAGTTTTACTTCCAAATATCGTCGAGTGAGCGTCAGCCATTGGCTCAATCCGAGGCGACGCTCCGGACCTTCCGTCCTGATCGCCGGAGGAACTTGCAAGGCGCCCGTGGTTCGATTCCGCGCATCCGTTTGCGCAATCCGACGGCGGACGTATTGGTCAAACTCCGCCGATTGCTGAAAACGCGCACTCAGTTGATCCGGATCGCCGGCGCCGATCGCCCGATAGATGTCGCCCGGCTCCTTACATTGAAAATATTCCAGGGCGCCGGCCGGCGGCCCAAAATATGCTAAACGGCCACCACGCGTGAGCATCGCGATGTGGTGCATTTCGTTGAACTTTTCGAACTTGTGGGTCACCATCACCACGATGCGCCCGTCGTCAGCCAGGCGGCGAAAGAGCATCATCATGTTTTCGGTGGTTTCCGGATCGAGGGGAGACGTTGGTTCGTCCAGGAAGATAAAACTCGGCTTAGTAATCAGTTCGAATCCGAGGCTAAGTCGTTTTTGTTGTCCACCCGAAAGCTGTCGAAATGGGTTATCGCGCTGTTCGCTGAGTCCGACGGTGTCGATCACTTCGTTCACGATCCCTTGCCTCACGTCAGCTGAAGCTCCTTCCGGCAGACGCAGCCGCGCGGCGTAATACAAAGTGCGCTCAACTGTCAGAGCGTCGTGGAGAATGTCGCGTTGGGGCACATAACCGATGGAGCGCCTGAGCGCATTGAAGTTCGTGTAGAGATCGAGGTCATTCACGCAAACCTGACCAGCACTGGCTGGCCGCAATCCATTAAGCGCGTCCATCAAGGTTGACTTGCCGCAACCGGACGGCCCCATCAAACCGACAAACTCACGAGGCGCGATGGCCAGCGAAATATCTTTAAGAATCTGCTTGCCGTCGATTTGCTTGGCCAGGTTGCGCGCCGTAATCGAACTTGCGCTCAAATCATGTTGCTTGATTGTGCGGCCGTCGATGTTGAGAAGAAAACCACCCAGAAAAACAAGATCCTGAGGCGTAAGCTGCCGCGGCTCAGTCAGCGGCTCGCCATTTACGAACGTGCCGTTTGTACTAGTGAGATCGGTGATGACGGGTTGATTGCCATTCGCATAGCTCAGCATCGCATGGTAACGAGAGACGCTGGGCGCGTCCAGAACAAAGTTATTGTCCGGCGCCCGGCCCAGTCTTACGACCGGGACCTGTCCGGCCTGTAAGATCATGGTTCCCACTGATGGATGGGTTACTTTATTTGTCGGTTTTGCGACGGGGCTCACTGAAGCGGGAGCAGGTTGAGAAGGCCGAGGCTCAGCCAAAGAGCCCGTGGGAATAACCAGTCGTGAAATCCGATCTCCCGGTGACGAAGTAACTGATCGATAATCCAGCCCCGGTGATGCGGAATGGTAAAGGAACGCCACGACCCCACCGAAGCCAAAGCCTATGCGATCGCCGTCGTGAAGTTCCTGTCGCTGGATTGGTTTGTCATTTACGAAGGTGGTTTGTTTCGCACCCAGATCAACTAGTGTTACACGCTGCTGGTGGTCCACCTCAAATACGGCGTGCGTTTTTGAAATGATGCCTTGACTCAGGACAATCTGACACTGCGAGGCGTCGCGCCCAACTACGGCGCGATTGCCTTTGATCGGTATCTTGCTCCCTGCAAGTTGGCCGACGAGCCCCTCGAGATAGGGGATTAGGCGCCCATCTTCATGGTCTGACATGGGGTGATCGAAAACTTTTGTTAAGTCTCACTTATCAAGCCGATAGCGGGAGTCCATTGAGAATCATGCCTAAGTCCGCAATAGCCGGCTCCGTCCTGAACTCCGTCCTGAACCAGGGACACTCGGTTTCACGAGACGCGCCGGCGTTAAGCAGAACGCTGAGGGTCAGCTTCCGATGCCAGCTTTAGTGGGAGCCGCGAACAGCCCTTTTCGGTAAAGGCGTTGAAAGCGGGCAGATCGGGTTCCCGTGAAGAGAAACGTGAAACCCTGCTTAATCGAGCAGCAACTATATGCCCTTGTTTTTGTAAGCTGTCAAGACATTCTCGCTAGCGGCGTTGTGCGAGGCAAAGTCCCGGCAAACTCAATTCCATGGCCGGACCTACTCCAAAGCAAACCGTTGCGATTGAACTGAATCCTGCTCAACAACTTCAGGCCTTCCCATATTGGTGAAATCTGGCTATAAGACGAGCGCCACAGATGGCAGGGATAAATCTGTATATGCATAGCGGCAGCGGTGAAGAGACATCCGGTTCTGCATCCCGGACTGGCGTTAATCCGAGATGGGCACAGCTCAGAAGCTTACGCAGCGGCCGGGCCGCGCTTCTGCTGGGCGCAATCGCGCTCGGCATTCTCTTTCGCGTTCCCGCGCTCTACAACTCCAGGTTTGACTTCAACTCAGACGAGGCGGTGAACGCGCTGGTCGTCAAGCACATGTTGGAGGGGCGCGAGTTCGTCCTCTTCAATTGGGACACGAACTACTACGGTATCGTCGAAGGACTCTTCGCTGTCCCCTTCGTCGCCGTATTCGGTTACGGACCGCTGGCCTTCAAACTGTCGGCCCTCGTCGGATTTCTGATCCTGCAAGTCTCAGTCTTTCTCTTGGCCCGCCGTCTCTACGGGGCGAGCGCAGGAATCGCCGCCGTCGCGTTTTTGTCTGTCCTCTCGCCGGCGCTCATCATGTGGAGCACGCTGGCGAGCGGAGGATATTGCCTCATCGTCGGGTGGGGCACCATCACCACGCTTTACTCACTCCACTTCGCGCGGCGACCTTCGGTCGCCAGGGCGGCCATCCTCGGATGGCTGCTCGGTTTCGGTCTCTACATCTATCAACTCTATGTCGTTTACTTGGCGACTTTTGCCGTCACCCTCGCACTCGCCGCCGCGTGCACATTGGCGACGCCCGTGGGGCGCGCTCATGCCAGGCGTCTTCTGAAGTCGTTCGGCGCCCGAGAAGCTCTCAAATCCGTTGCCGCCTTCGCGGGTAGCTTTGTCTTCGGCTGGGCGCCGACAATCGTCGCTCACCTGCGCGGGTTGGCGGCGAGCAAGCAGCCCTCGTACACGGTGGCGGCGCCGGGAGTGGTCGGCGCTAACGTTGAACTCCTGGTGCATCGCTGTCTGCCCGCTCTCTTCGGCGTTAACCCTTTCGGCGTGCCCGAACTGTTGAGCCGGTCGGGCCCGGGGTTCCCACTTTGGGCAGAACTCTGTTATCTCGGATTCTTCGGCGCCGCGTGGTTGTGGGGCGTTCGTTCTGTGCTCAAGCGTGACAGGCGCGGGAACCGTTTCGCGCTCGTCGCCCTCGTCCTGCTCCCGATCGTCAACGTGCTCCTTTTCATTCTCAGCCCGAACCCGCAGGACACACTCTCGCACCGTTACCTGCTGCCTAGCCTCACGTCATTGGTCGTGCTGGCCGGCGGGATGGTCGTGCGAATTGGCGGCCGTTCCAAGGTGAGCGCGCTAGTGCTGTCCTGTCTGGTTATCACCTTCGGCCTCTCGAAGTCCGCGGCCTGGTTAGTGAGTCAGAACTACATTACTAGTAGTGCGAGGCTGGTGCGAAAACACGAACCGCTGGACGACGTCTTAGAACAACTGAAACGTAAGAACGTGCGTGGTGCTTTCGCGGACTATTGGACGGCGTGCAAGGCCACGTTCCTGAGCCGCGAGGAGATTCAAGTCGCTTCGATAAGTATCTGGGATCGGAACCCTGAGATGACCCGCGCCGTGCGCGCCCTACCCACCGCAGCCTACATCTTCAACGCGTCCTCGCGCCGAGAGCTCGCTTTCCGCGACCGCCTGCAGGATTACCAAATTCCTCACGAGAGGTATCTCATCCAACCGTACGCGATTTATGTGAGCCCGGCTGGGCAGAGTCTCGCGAGGGCTGAATTGGGCCCGCTGCCGCAGTTCGCGTCGTCTGTAGCGGTCGAAGGCGCGCCACAGAATCTAGCGCCGGGCGAGTCCGTCTCGGTCAAAATCAGGGTCACTAATACATCAGACAGCGTGTGGTCAGCCGAAGGTGGTGACGCGGGGGAATTCAGAGTCACGTCCGCTTCCCGTTGGCTCGCCGGCGACCAAAACGTGAGTGGGGAAACGACAAGGGCTTTCCTGACGCGCGACATTCGCCCCGGCGAGACGGAGGATGTGTGGGTCCCGATCGTTGCACCCTTACGCCCAGGCCGGTACGTGCTCGTTCTCACATTAGTGCAGGAGAGAGTGGCGTGGTTTTGTGACGTGGGCGGCGGCGAAGCCAGATTTGCGATTACGGTCAACGCCCCTGATTGACGGCCGGGTCGCCTGCGCGAACCGCCGGCTTGACATACTCGCGGCCATCTCTAACGACGTCCGGCCGCAGCACACTGTAAAAGTCCTCCTCGGCGATCAGGAGTTGCTCGCTTTCCGTCAAAAGCTGGCGCGCCCCGGGCCGCGGCCGGCAGAGCACGATGAACTGAAAGGCGAACAGCCCGGGCAGTACGGCGCAAAGGAGCCGGCTCAGGCGCGTTAGCGGAGATCCGAGTCGCCCGCCGAAGACAGCGTCGAAAGGAACGGGAACGGGGAGCAACTTCTCGATCTGATAGCCGCAGTCCTCCAACATCCGCACGAGCGAGCCACGCGTAAACAAACGCCTGTGTGTCACGTCAAGGATGCCGCGCTCAGCGTAAGTGAACCTGCCGAGGAGAAGATTGAGCCGGACCGTCGCGAAGGCGACATTCGGAGTTGACAGGATCACCGGCGGCGGCCCGGAGACGGCGTCGGGAGGGCGTTGGTACGACTCACGCAACTTGAGGAGGAACTGCTCCGGCTCGTTCAAATGCTCGATGACATCGAGCAGCAATACCAGATCGAAGTCGGCGAGGTTGACGGGCCAGTCGTCCTCGTCCAGCTTCGCGCTGATGAACTCGGTCATCGCGCCCGGCGGCGGCGGGGACTTGTCGAGCCCGGTCACGCGCGCGCCCGCCTTTTCGCACTCGCGGGCGACGAAGCCCGCGCCGCAACCGATGTCGAGCAGCCTCTGCGGATTAGCCTTTCGAATCAGCTCCAACGCCATCTGGTGCGAAGAGTAGGCAATGCCCGTCTTGTCCGCGTAAGAAGTCCGCTCGAAATTCCGGTACTTCAACGAGCAAAACATGCCCTTCTGATGCAGCCGGAACTGGAGCGTCGCCTTGAGAACGTTGTATCCGTACTTAAAACCGTTTACGTGGCAATGCTCGTCGCCATAGTGAGTGGGAATGTTTAATTCGACCACTTTGGCGCGTGCGTGGAAAGCCTGAAGCAGGATCTCGGTATCGAAATGAAAGTCGTTTGTGTTGATCTCGAAGGGAACCTTCCGCAGGAACTCCGTCGCGTAGCCGCGCAGCCCCGTGTGATATTCCGAGAGACCCTCTCCCGTCAGAAAGTTTTGCAGCCGTGTCAGGACGCGGTTTCCGGCAACCTTATAGGCGGGCATTCCTCCCTGTCGCGCTGAGGCAACCGACCACATGCGTGTCCCTAAGACTACGTCGGCCCCCGTCCGCCGCCAGACATCAATCAAATCGGGGACGAGTGCGGGCGAGTATTGACCATCCCCGTGAAGCAGCACGGCGAAGTCGAAAGAGCAATCCAGGGCCAGCCGGTACCCGAGTTTTTGATTTCCTCCATAACCCTGGTTGGCGCCGTTACGCAGTACGGTGACGTTCGTCACGTCGTTCTTCGCCACCCAACGCAGTGCGGCGTCGACGCCGGCGTCGTCCGAGGCGTCATCGAGCACAAGGAAATGCACCTCGGCCGAGTTCAGAAGTGCGACCGGAATCAAGTCGAGGACGCCGCAGATGTGCCGCTCGGCGTTGTAGGCAAGAATAATGACGAGGACACGGCCTCTCCGCCCGTTCACCGCGGTCCTTGTTGACGGATTGATCACGCTTGCTTGCATGTGATTTTAGAATCAATTGCGGGCCGCATTGGCCACGCCGTCAAGGTAACGCTTCACGACCCGCGCGGCCGGACCGTCATCTTTCAATTGTCCCGATTCGATGAACACCGCGCGCCCGCACACACGTAGGATTGACGACGCATCGTGGCTCACAAAAAAAATGGTCCGGCCCTCGCGGATCACGTCCTGCATTTTCTGATAGCACTTCTGCTGAAATGCGACGTCGCCGACGGCCAGCACTTCGTCAAGCAGGAGAATTTCCGGTTCGAAGTGCGCGGCGACTGAGAAAGCCAGTCGCACTTGCATCCCCGAGGAGTAATGCTTGACCGGCGTGTCCAGGAACTCTTCCACCTCGGAGAAGGCGACGATCTCGTCGAACTTGCGTCTGATTTCGCGTCGACTCATCCCGATGATTGCGCCGTTGAGATAGACATTTTCCCGCCCGGTCAGGTCGGGGTGAAAGCCGGTACCGATTTCGAGCAGGCTCCCCAGCCGTCCATAGATGTCCACCTCGCCGGAAGTCGGCCTGACGATACGCGAGAGGATTTTGAGCAGGGTGCTCTTCCCTGCCCCGTTGCGGCCGACAATGCCGACGACCTCGCCCGGCAACACATCGAAACTCACGTCCCTGAGCGCCCAGATGATCGCGTCCCGCCCTGATCTCTGCCTGCTGCCGTGCGCGACCTCGCCGAGCCAGTAACGCTTGCTTAGATTTCTGATTTGGACAATCGGCCTCATTCAACTCTCAAATGATATCCACCAGGTTCTCGTCCGCGCGCAGGAAAAACCGCACCGAGTAGGTGAGCAGTAGCATCGTGACCACCGCGGACGTGATCAATCCCGCCCAGTTAAACGGGAGTCCGAACAAGGCGGAGCGAAATCCATCAATCACCCCGGCCAGAGGGTTGAGTGAGTAGATCAGGCGCCACTTCTCGGGTACGAGCCGTGACGGATAGATGACCGGCGAGGCGAACATCCACGCCTGCAGCAGCACAGGTAACAGCGTGGCGTAGTCGCGGCGCCTGACAATCAGGGCCGAAAACCATAATGCGACGCCGACCGCGAGCAGCGTCGCCTGCAAGACCAGTGCGGGCAGCAGCAGAATGCCCCAACGCAACCCGATGCTGTAGTAGACCATCAGCGCCAACAGCACCGAGAACGAGACGAGGAGATCGGTCAGCCGCACTCCAGTCAGCGCCAGGATGATCAGCATTCTGGGGAAGAAGACCTTCGTCACCATCGGGCCGTTGACGATGAGGCCGTTGCCGGCGGTCGCGACGGCGCTGGAAAAAAAAGTCCACGGCAGAAGTCCCGCGTAAGCGAAGAGTGGGTAGGGCACGCCGTCGGAGGGAACGCGCGCCAGCCAACCCATGAAGACCGTGAAGACGAGCGCCATCAGCAGAGGCTGTAAGATGACCCATGCCGGGCCGAGTGCGGTCTGCTTGTAGCGTACCTTCAGGTCACGCCAGATCAGGAAGTAAAGCAGTTCGCGGTGCGCCCATACCTGTTTCAGTTCGGCCGAGATCGGCGACCTTCCCGGTCGGATTTTTATCCAGGGCTCTTCGGTCAGAGGGCGCGTCGGAGCGACGCGCTCGCGCGCCGTCACCAATTCCTGACCTGGTGCGGCCGCGCCCTGTCGATGTGGAACGATGGTGACAGCCTCCTCGATTTCTCTACGGTCGCTTAGGGCGGCGATTATACCGAATGCGATGCGACGCACAAACAGAGCACCCGATTCTGCAGTGTCTTAATTTGGAGTGCGGTGATCTGTCAGCGCTTTGTTGCGCAGCGGCCTGGCGCTGCGCTGTTGCTGCGACAGGTCGTAGCGACCAAAGCGCCGACTGGTCGGCGCACTCCAAATCAGGACGATCGCATAGTTGAGTTACCTAAACGGGGGTACGAAAGAGCGCGCGACGGCATGAAGCCCCGGGGCGTACGCCCCGGGATCAGTACCAAAAACGATTCCGAGCCCGCGGAGCGGGCGGCAGCGCACACGACTAAACAGCTTTTTGAAAAGCGAAGCACCCCTGGCATTACAAATCTAACTTTCTGTGGTTTCGTAAACGGCTGTCGACCGCTTCGCGGTCTTAGATTTTGCTTTGGATTCGATCCTGGGGTTTGCTCGCTTCGCTCGCTGCACCCCAGGCTTTATGCCGCCGCCCGCTTCGCGGGCTGGTGAGTCAACTATATGAATACCCAAAGTAAGACACTACCCCTCGAACAATATTCGTGAAAGCATGCTCGCGCCGCGTCTGAGGTAAACTGCAAAGCTGCGACAGGTCTTCCAAACAATTAGTGATGTGCGGTTAATCTAAAGGCGTTGAGTCGCGCGACTGAACCTCACCCGCAAGCGATTGATCATGACGGTTGGCAATTCACAATCATCCGGAGGAAGGGTCCGCTTTTACCGCCGACCGGCTTTGGCGCCGATCCTTTTGGGCTTGTTTTGTTTCTTAGTCTACAACGCGAACCTGCGGCAGATAGGCGCAGGAGACACACTCCCCGCCCGCTATCAGCCGCTGATTCTCTGGCATGACGGCACGCTCGCTCTCGACGCGAACGCGCGCCTGGTGGCGCATGGCCATTCGATGATTACGCCCGCGGCACGGCCGGCTTACGCTGACGGTCAGGTCACATACTTCGAGCCTTCGACGTATTGGATGGTTCGTACTCGCCATAATCGACTCGCCTCGTTGTATCCGGTGGTGACGCCGTTGCTCGTGGCACCGCTCTATCTTCCCGCCGTCGTCTGGCTCGACGCGCACGGCTGGGAGCCGCCGCAGGTTGACCGTGTAGCGGAACTGATGGAGAAGCTTTCGGCGTCGTTGCTTGCCTCGCTGGCGTGCGTCCTGATGTATTTGGTGCTGCGTCGCGAACACACCCGTTGGAGCCTTCCGCTCGCCGCTGCGTTCGCCTTCGGGAGCAACACGTGGATGATCTCCAGCCAGGCACTTTGGCAACATGGGACTGCGGAACTCTTGATCGCGGGGGCATTGTTGCTGGTCGTCATGCCTGCCTCAACCGTGCGCACCGCGTTACTCGGCGCCGTTTGCGTGCTCATGGCGGCGAACCGGCCGCCGGACGCGCTCATTGCCGGCGCGCTCGTAATCTTCACCGTCTGGAGTCGCGGGCGTCGCTCTCTTTGGCTTCTCGCGGGCGCCGCCCTCCCGCTGGCGGCGCTCTTATATTACAACCTCAATTTCATCGGCCACGTTGCCGGTGGGTATGCCATGGGAAAGGCCCCGGGTGAAATATTCTTTCGCTGGGATTGGTCGGGGATACCCGGGTTGCTCGTCAGCCCGACACGCGGTTTGTTCATCTTTTCGCCGTTCCTGATCTTCGTCCCCGTGGGGCTGATGCAGCGCTTGCGGGCGCCAGGCACAAGAGGGCTCGCGGTGTCGCTCACTCTTGCCGCCGCCGCCCAACTCATACTTTATTCGCAGACGGACTGGCGTGGTGGAGTGTCGTGGGGCCCGCGTTACCTTACCGACCTTTTGCCGATCCTGGTGTGGATGCTCGCGCCCGCTGCGCTTGTCTTGCGCCCGCTCGCTCGGCGTCTGCTGGTCGTGGCGATGGCAGCGTCTGTGCTCGTGCAGCTTATCGGCGCTTTCTGGTACACGACTGCGAGTGATGAACTCATTTACGGCCGGAACGCCGCATCAATGCGCAGCGCGTGGAACTTCTACAACGTTCCGTTCCTTACCGAATTGAATAATCCACTTGTGCGCGGCAGGCTTCAGTGCCGCGCGTTAGGCACCATCAACCGTCTGGGCGAGACAGTGCTTCCAGGCAATGGCGAAGTCCCTCGCCTGGAAACCGGGGCGGTGCTCGAAGGGTGGGCGCTCGCTTGCGGGAACAGGCCATCCGAACTTTTGGCGCTGATAGACGGTATCGAGGTCGGCTCCACTACGGACTTCCTTCCACGAGCGGACGTGGACGAAGTGATGCACACCAAGTCGCCCTCGGGCTGGCAGGTTATTGCCAACACGCGAGGCGTTTCCCCTGGAGAGCGTGTGCTTCAGCTGGCTGTTCGCATCGGCACGAGAGGGGACATCCGCATCGTTCGTGAACAACGCGTATTCGTGACCGCACCGGAGCTCGGAGAGACCACCGCGATGCCACAATCACCGGCGTCACTGGATGCGATGGCAGAGCGCGCTGCATCGCTGTTGCGAAAGCGACAGAAGGAGCCCGGTTTTTGGCTCACCTCGTATACGAATGACCTTCGCTACGAAGCTCCGCAACAGGAGATGAATACGTACCTGACATCAATGCTAGTGGATTTGCTCTCGCCAATCGCACGGCGGCGAAGTCTCGACGACGTATTAGAGCGCGCACGACGGCATCTCGCGGCACAAATCGAAAGCGATGGATTAGTACGCTATCATGGGTTGCCGGACGGCCCGATCATCGGCACGCTGGGATGTGTTATCACACCGGACGCTGACGACACAGCTTTAGTTTGGAGAATCACCGGCGGCGGCGGCGACGCGAGACGACAACGCATGCTGGGCGAGCTGGCCCGGTACCGGAACGCGACGGGCTTATACCGCACCTGGCTCGCGCCGCAAGACAAGTATCAGTGTCTAAACCCAGGGAGCAACCCAAACCCGACAGACATCGCCATCCAGATGCACGTATATTTGATGCTGCGCGAATTCGATCCGCCTTCCGCGCGGAGCCTCTGCAACGCAATCCAACGCTCCTCCCGAGATGAAGAGAATTGGGTTTACTACGCCAAAACTCCGCTGGTGCCTTATCTCCGTGGCGCCGAATTGCGGCGGCTCGGTTGCGCAATCCCGCGGCCAACCGAGCGCCTTTCGTCTCCAGTCGCCGGACAGGAGAGCTGGAACGAAGCAGTACGTCTTCTTATTGAAACAACGACGTCGCCAAATGACGCGAAGGTGCGAGGTGCGATTCGTGATCTGCTCCCGCGTATCGGCAGTGGCGACTTCGCCCTGCTTCATCGCTCGCCACCACTGCTCTACCATAACGATCTGAGTGCGAGTGTAAGACGCTTCTACTGGTCCGAGGATTTTGGTTACGCGCTGTGGCTACGGCTTTACGAGGCGGCCGGTGTCGCAGCCGAGCGGCCTCACTGACAATCATTATGAAGATGCCATCGTCCTTTCTGCGTTACGCGCGAGTCATGCAACACTTTGCCTGCACGCGGGCGCTGGAGGTGCTTGCGCTTCAAGCCTCTCCGATTCTCGGGATCTTTCTAGGCGGATTCAGCTTCGAACGAAGCGGAGTATTAGTCCGGCCGGGTTTCCTGCTCCTGGGCAGCCTCGCACTCACGGCCCACGTGTTCGTCTTCAACGATTGGGCCGGGCAAGACAGCGATATTCGTGATTCGCGTCGGGCGACACTGGTGTTTAGCAAGCAGGGCATTAGCGCGCGTCAGGTCGCGCGCACTGCAGTCGCGCTCCTCATCTTCGCGAATGTCGCCTTCGCTCTCGTCGGCGGCCCGGCAATCCTGCTCGGCGCCGCGATCGCGGCTCTCAGCCTTTTGTACTCGTGTTCGCCGAGATTCGGTAAGAGCACACCGATCGTAGCGTCGATCAATCATCTGCTCGGGGGCATGCTGCATTTCCTGCTTGGTTACACCTTGACTCGCGATATTGACGCAAGGGGCCTTGTGATCAGTCTTTTCTTCGGTTTGGTATTTGCCGCCGGGCATCTCAATCAGGAAGTGCGCGACTATGACGGCGATCGTCTTAACGGAATTCACACTAGCGCCGTGGTGTTCGGCCGTCGGCGAGCTTTTCTCGCAAGCCTGTGCACGTTCACGGCGGCTTACGCGATACTCGCCGGCTTAGCTGAGCTTGGCATCTTGCCGAGGCTGTTGCTCTGGACTGCGCTTGCGTGGTTTTTGCATCTCGCATGGTCCCTGCGAGCGCTTCAGCGTGGATTAGGATTCGAGACCGCGCTATGGATGCAAAGACGGTATCGGTTGCTATTTGCGTTTATCGGACTCGCGATGCTGGTCAGGTGAGCAGTCGTCGCGTGCAAGAAGCGGATTTATCACGCGCGCGAAGCGATCAAAGACCGCGTCCCAGGTGTACTCGGCCAGGACCATCCGCCGCCCCGCGTCGCCCAGCCTGCGGCGCAGCTCCCCATCGGCCAACAGTTTCGAGATGGCGTCGGACAGTTCGACATGGCGGCCGAACGTGACGAGGAGACCGTCGAGCCCCGGCGACACGACCTCGGGGACGCCTCCTGCATTCGCGCCGATTACGGGCTTGCCGTAGAGCCAAGCCTCCAGATAGACAGTTCCGAACGAGTCCGCGCTCGACGCCATCACGAATACGTCGCAAGCCGCGTACGCATCCTTCTTGGTCGCCTCATCGATCAAGCCGAGCAGGAGTGTTCGCTTGCGAACGTCCTCGGGCTGAGACGCGAAGTATTTCTCAAAGTCCCCCATCGCAGGCCCGACGAGGACGAGCCGCGCGTCACTGCCCGCGGCCCACAAGAGTTTCATCGCCTTCACAAGATCGACGGCGCCCTTGGCGCGCGAGAGCGTTGAGACCTGCAAGACGAATGGACCTTCGAGGTGGAAACGCTCTCTGAAGCGTGCTGCCTCGCCCCCGGCAAACTCCTCCGGGTCGATACCGACGCCGACGCGGTGAATCTTCGACGAGTCGAGACCGCAAGCCTCGAGCGCACGACTCTCAACATTCGTGGCCGTCGCGATGGCGTCCGCTTTGCGCAACAGCCTTACCTGAGGGCTGGTCAGATAGCCGGGCGACGGCCCGCCACCCGCGAGGCCCCAGTGCACCAACGGCACGCAGATCCAGGGAATTTGATGAAGCTGTGCGAGCCACGCCGCAGGATAGATGAGGTGCGTGTACGGCAACACGCCCGCGATGACTATGTCGAACTTCGGGCGATTGCGGAAGATTTCAAAAAGATAGCCGGGGGCAAGCACATAGGGGCTGCCCGACAGAAGCTTTGCCGCTTCGATCGGTAGCCAGCTTATGACGCGCAGCACTTTGAACTGCAGCGGGATGTGCCTGAGGCCGAACCGCCGGATCGTTAACGCATCGTGTGTTTCGAGGCCCGGTCGCAGCCGCTGCTTCCGCGGATTGTGAAACGATTCGGGGTGCCACGCATCGGTGGTGAAGACCGTCACATCAAGCCCCATGCCCGCCAGCCGCGTCGCCACGTTGTAGAATAGCCGCTCTGAGCCGCCCGGGTGGGGCCAGAAGCGGTGGACGATCAGGAGCGCTCGCTTGCGGGCAAACATTGTTCGCCGCGACTAGAGAGCGCGCGCAGGCGCGTCGGGAGGGCAGTTGGACGGAAAAAAGGTAACCATCATCATCCTTACCTGGAACGGGCTTGATTTCACGAAGCGCTGCCTTGAAACGCTGGGGCGGACGGCCTTTCCCGATTATGAAGTCGCTGCGGTGGACAATGGTAGCACAGACGGCACGGTTGAATATCTGAGATCATTCCCCGGAATCCGCTTGTTTGAGAACCGCGAAAATCTCGGCTTTGTAAGCGGAAACAACAGGGCCATGGCCGAGTGCGGCGGCGACTCAGACTTTGTGCTGCTGAACAACGACACTGAGATCATCCAACCCGACTGGTTGTCGCGGCTTCAAGCCACCGCCTACAGCGCGCCCGAGGTCGGGATTGTTGGTGCGCGGCTCAGGCGGCCCAATGGAATGCTGCAACACGCAGGTACTTACATGCCGATCGAGACGTTCTGGGGGCAGCAGATCGGGGCCGGAGAGAAGGACATCAACCAGTGCAACGCCGATGTCGAGGTCGAAGGGGTCGTCTTTGCGTGCGCCTACATCAAGCGCGAAGTCTACGAGCGGGTCGGGCCACTTGACGAGGACTACTTCAGCTACTTCGAGGACAGCGACTACTGCTTGAAGGCCCGGAGTCACGGCTTCAAGGTCGTCTGCTGCGGCTCGGTAACGGTGGTCCACCACGAGAACACTTCGACCAAGGTCAACAAGATCTCTCACGAGGAAACTTTCCTTGAGTCACAAAAGACCTTCAAACGAAAATGGCAGGTGATGCTGGAACAGTCGCGTTACACCTTGGAGGTCAACTGGCATTCGCTGCTCAACTTCGTCAACGGTTATGCCAACAGCTCACGCGAGCTTGTGCTCGAACTGGATCGACAGAAGGTCAGGGTCAACTACCAGTACCTGTACGGGCCGCGCACAGTCTTTGGTTTGCCGGAGCCGGATCAGTCTTCATCGTACATGATCAATGTCATCCGAGGTCGGCGGGTCAACCCCTCGGGCGTGCATGTTTTCTACGGTCAGGGTGACGCCTTCAAAACGAAGTATCGGTCGTACAAAATCGGCTACACCATGCTCGAGGTTGACGGGCTGCCGCGCGAGTGGGTCAGACGCGCGAACATGATGGATGAAGTCTGGACGCCCTCGTCATTCAACGCCGACACGTTTCGAAGAAGCGGCATTGAAAGGCCCATTCACGTCATGCCCCTCGGCGTGAATCATGAATACTTCAACCCGAACATTCAAGGCTATCCCCTTCCCGGCGTCTTCACCTTCCTGTCCGCGTTCGAGTGGGGTGAGCGGAAGGCGCCCGAGCTGCTGCTCAGAGCGTTCAAAGATGAGTTTCGTTCGGAAGACCCGGTCGTCCTCCTCTGTAAAGTCTATAACCACGATTCCTCGATCAACATTCCCCGCGAGGTAAGCCGGCTCGGGCTAAGCGAGGCAGGCGGCAGGATCGTCTTCTCGATCAACGAGGTAGTGCCGGCGCACCAGCTCGGGGCACTTTACCGCTCGGCGGACTGCTTCGTGCTCCCCTCCCGCGGCGAGGGCTGGGGGATGCCCATCCTCGAAGCGATGGCTTGCGGTCTGCCCGTTATCGCCACCGCCTGGAGCGCACAGACCAGTTTTATTAACGATGAGACAGCTTATCCGCTCGACATCGAAGGGCTCGTTCCGGCCGAAGCCAAGTGCCCCTACTACCAGGGTTTCAACTGGGCCGAGCCATCTTACGAGCACCTGCGCACGCGTATGCGTCACGTGTATGAGAACCGTGAGGAGGCGAGGCTGAAAGGCGCGCGGGCCTCGGCAGAAGTGCTGGGCAGGTGGACGTGGCGGCACAGCGCCGAAAAGATCATCCGAAGACTGCGCGAGGTCAGTTGACCAAGCCGCACATGTTCAGTCGTTCACGGCCACGACCGTGTATTCGTCGTAGGGGTAGACCTCGCGCGAAAAGTCGAGCACTGAGACATCCTCGCCAGCGTGCTCTCCGGCGCTGAAGAATCTGAGGTGGTGGAGTCTGAGGCCGCTCTGCTCCAACATGAATCCGAGCAGCCTCGCGGGCACGGGGCGGACGAGACTTGGATCCAGATAAAACTTCCGCAAGGCCGGGAGGTGGTCTATGTTCGTCGCAGACGCGACGAAGATACCGCCGGGCCTCAACTTTGTTTTCACCAGCCTCGCCAGTTCCGCAGTCTGCTCGTTCGTTAGCCGCTCGACCACTCTCCCCGCGAAGATGCCACCGTATGAAGCATCGGCCGAGTCGCGCAAGTATTCGAAGATGTCAGCGTGCTGCGGGTGCAGCCCACGGTCCCGGCATACGCTCACCATCGCCGCGTCGGGGTCGACACCCACGGCTTCGATACCGTTTGCGGCGAACGCCGCGAGCAGTTCGCCGCGGCCGCAAAAGAGTTCGAGCGCGACATCTCCGTCGCGCAAGAGTTCGCGGAAGAGCGTGAGGCTGCGACGGGCAAAAGGTCCCGGATCGAGGTGTTGCTTTTCATAGGCGGGGCGGTCAAACAGCCCTGCCGGGGCGCGCTCGTCTACGCCGAATCCGCCCGCAGCATCAAGCTTCCGTTCGAAGGCGTACAGGTCTTCGGCCATGAGTTGAAGTACACCGACGACCGAGTTGTTGAAGACTTCCTGGAAGCGAAAGTTCAGCCTGACGGCGCGCACAATGAGGGTGGCGATCCGTCCCTTCACCCCCACCTTCCATCCCACGCGGCGCGGCCGACTCTGCTTGTCTCCATCTGCGGTGGGCCTCTCTTCGCCAATCCTGCCCGTGACGATGGCGTCCGCTTTCAGCCTCACCCTCTCGATCTCACCCATGATGTATCGAGCATCGGGCAGCCCATAAATCCTCCGCCGGATCAGACCCATCAGGATATCGACGTCCACCTCAGTCGTTTCCAGCGTGTTGATGTTAGCCAATGACTTCTTACCTCTCTTAGAAGAGTGTTTCCGAACTCAAGACGACGCTCCCCTGAGCAAGCCGAGCGCGGCCCGCGCGCGACGCCGGTCAAAGCGCACACGCATCATCGCAGAGGGCAGCACCCACAAACCGGTACAAATATTCTCGGCGGCCTGTTGCTTCCGCCCCGCCGCCTGCGCACGGACCGCCTCCCAGATAAGATGGCGCGCCATCCCTTCTGAGAAGGTATGCCACGCGGCCCGTCGCATGCTCTCAGGCGCCGCCGAGGCGCGCCCCAGACGCATCCAGCGCTCGCGGAACTGTCGCACCGCCATCCGCACTATGCGCGCGCCCGAAGAAGAGCCTTGCCCGGACCCCGGTGATGATTGCCGCCACTTGTAGACGGGCTCTTCCGTGGCGATGACGTCAAAGTGCTCGGCGATCCGTATCCAAAGATCCCAATCGTCAATACCCGGCACTCGCTCGTCGAGCAAGCCGACGCGCGTAAGGCATGAGCGCCGGAAGACCGCGCTGCCGCAGGGGATCAAGTTCTGCCCCAGTAGTTCCCAGAAAATGTCTCCCTGGAGACACTGGCTGGGGTAAAGCTGTTGCGCCGCCGCACCCCCACCGTTCACGATTAGAGCCTGCCCGTAAATCATCCCGGCGCTTGGCTCTGCCTCCAGACGCTGCACTTGCATGTCGACGGATCCGGGCAGACGCTCGTCATCGTCATCGAGAAATGTGACGTACTCAGCGGAACTCTCGTGGAGACCGACGTTGCGAGCGCCGGCCACCCCTTGCCGGTCCTCAGTCCGGATGTAGCGGATGCCCGGTAGTGACCGGCAGACCTCGGCGGTTTCGTCGGTCGATGCGTCGTCAATGACGATTATTTCAGGGTCGCGGCTTGAGAGTCGCGCGCTTTCCACCGCCCGCGGCAGGAGGCGGGGTCGGTTGTGCGTGGTAATGACGATACTGATGCGCTGCATAAGTCCTACTGGACTTCTTCGTGCCGACGGCAACGCGGGGGCGGCGCCGTCGTTCTGAAAAGCGCTAAGAGATACTCTCTCCGCACGCACGAATGGGTGTCAGGTGGCCATAGCGCAGTTGCGGCACGGACTCAGCTCCGGCGCGCAGGCGTTGATAGGTTTCAAGCATCAGCGCGAGGACGACGAGCGGCGAATAAGTAGCTTCGTAGCGTGCGCGCCCGGCGCGGCCCATCGACGCACGCAGGGCAGGATCTTCCGCGAGCCGAGTCATCGCGCGAGCCAGTGCATCCACGTCGCCCACGGGCACGAGTAGTCCCGCGTCCGGGCCGAGCGTGTCCGGGATACCGCCGACGGCCGTCGCGACGACGGGTATGCCTTGCGCCATCGCCTCAACGATGCTGAGCGGCGTGCCCTCCGTGTGGCTCGGCAACACGAGCACGTCAATGCGGCCAAGGAAGTCCGATCGACCCTCCGGGCCCTCGTACACACCGAAGTGTCTAAAGCTCGAGGCGGCGCCGGATTCGTAGGCGCGTTCTAACATCTCCTCCAGCTTCGAACCCGCGCACGCGGTGTAGAGGCGCAGGCCCTCGTCCTTCCGGCGCGCAAGCCCAAACGCCTCCATCAGCTCCGCTACGCCCTTCAAAGTTTCAGCGCGCGCCGCGAAGCCAAAGACAACGCCGCCGTGGTCCTGCACGCGTCGCGTCGGAAATTCTTCGGACATCACGGGTAGCACTGAGACATCCGTACCCGGCGAGGCAGTACGGCACATCTCCGCGAGTGTGGGCGAGAGTGCCGCGACCTCCGTGCACAGCGGCAGAACAGTCGTGAACCGTTCGTAGTAAGACTCGTAGCCGGGCGGATGAAACGGAATGCCCATCTCCTGATAGAGCACGGGGATGCCAAGGTCGTGGCCCGCCCTGATGAAAACGAGCGCGGCGGGGTCAGGCGTAAGAACATGAATTACGTCGGGACTGCGACGCGCGATCTCTTCGCGGCAGCGCGCATAGTAGCGTTCCGCCACTCCGCCCGAGACGCGGCGGCCTCCGCTCCGCATCAGCCGTTGCGTAGCGGGGACGGTCGCCAACACTCTCGACGCCAACCGGCGCCCTGCCCGCATTGCTTTGACAGCCGCTGTCTCGGCTATCCCAGTGACGGGCACGCCCGCGCGGCGCAACCGTTTGTGATAAGCGTCGCCGGTTTGAGAGAACATCAGCAGGACTGAGACGTCGACACCCACGTCGAGCAGGCGCGTCGCGTAGGTGACGAGTAGTTCGTCGGCCCCGCTGATCGGCCCCATCGTCTGGCCTTTGCAGAAAAGTACTTTCATGTGTGAGTTAGCGACCGGGCACAACTCCGTGTTCGTGATCTCTTAGATTCGATCTAAATCGATTTGCTGTAGCCGAATGAGTCAACTCTGAGTGTTTGTGACGGCTCGAACAGACGCCACTTGAAGGGGGACTTACTATTTCTCACGAAAATTTTCCTTGAGTATGATGGCCTGGCTACACGGCGGATTATAGCTCACTGAAGGTGTCAGACGAACAGTGCACGCTTGTTTATACTAAGCGGCTCTGCGTCAAAAACCGCTTCGCTCAGACATCGCCTGATGAAAGCGCTTCGTGTGGACGGGCATCAGCACTGAAATGAACGCAAAATTCTGCATGCCCGGGACTAGTCAAACCAGCGATACCGAAGGATCTGAAATAGCGCCATCACACCGTCGCGCCAGGTGATCTTTTTGCCTTCCGAATAATCGCGACCGTAATAAGTGATCGGGACCTCATAGACCCGCCAGCCGCCCTTCGCCATCTTGGCGGTGAACTCCGGTTCAAACCCGAAGCGATTCGAACGCAAAGTCATTCCTTTGATCACTTCGGTGCGAAAAACTTTGTAACCTGTTTCAATGTCGGTGAGATTGAGGTTCGTCAACGTATTCGAGAACAAGGTGAGGAATTTGTTTCCCACCGAATGCCAGAAAAACAGCACGCGACCAGTCTCGCCTTTGAACCGCGAGCCATACACGACATCCGCGCGTCCCTGCTGAATCGGTTGGAGCAGCTTCGCGTAATTGTTGGGTTCGTATTCCAAATCCGCATCCTGAATGATGACCACGTTCCCAGTGACGCGGGAAAAACCTCGCCTCAAAGCGGCGCCCTTTCCGCTATTGCGCTCCAGGTATTCGACTATTACTCCTTCAATTTTTTCTTCGACCTGGCTGGCCAGAAGCTCCCGGGTGCCGTCGGTCGAGCCATCATCAATCACGATGATTTCGTGGACGTGCTTCTCCTGCTGCACGCGCTCCAAAACTTCGAGAATGGTCGACTTCTCGTTAAAGATCGGAATGACCACTGAAACCGCCAAGTGGCCGTTCCGCGCTGCCGGACTAAGCGTGTTGAGGGTGGTGACCGCGGTTGTGATTTCTGCCACCTTAATTCGTTTAACTTCAAGAGAGTTATCTTGAGTTTCAGGCTTAGGCCGGCTATCAGGTTTCACCGACTTGAGAGCTGATGAACGAAGGTGCACGTTAGCTGGGACGCAATGGTAAGAGTGATTAAATCTTGAGAACTGCCGACTCCGGACGGTTCGGAAATTTTTCAACCTCGACTCCGGCAGATTCCGTAAAATTCAGAGCGGCGCAAAAGCCGGATAGGACTATTGGTAGGCGCGTGGGGATTTGAACCCCAGACCCCTACCGTGTCAAGGTAGTGCTCTACCCCTGAGCTACGCGCCTAAAAGTGACAAATCTGAGAGTCAGATTTGAGATTGGTTATTTCAAAAATCGTTCGACAAACGAAGGCCGAAAGTAACAAACGGCCGTTAAGAGTGTCAAGCATGCCTCATCCAAAGCCGTATCCTCTTGGCGTAGCCTGTCTTTACGCCTCGGCCGCGGGTGTCTCTGGATGAAACTGCCGTTTCTCGGCTCGGACAACGCGGGCGAAGGCGCAAAGAAATACTTGCAAAGCAAGACACTACTTCATCCAATCAGGATGAACAAACCCAAAATGATCAGTACGAGCGGAACCAGAATGTGACCATAGCGTTCGACGAGGCTATTTACCGCCCGATGATTACCGGCGTAGTAACCCAGAGCACACCAGATTGCTATCATGATCGCGAAAGCGGCAAGCGTAATCACGAGCTGAGGGACATCGCTGTTCGCGAAAAGCGGAGCGTAGACCGCTATGTTGTCACCTCCATTGGCGAAAGTAATCGCGGACACTGTCAGAATCGATGAGGTATCTCTCTTAAATTCAACTTTGCTTTCCCCGCGTTTCCATTCGACTAATTTCTTTATGCCGATGGCAATCGGCGCTAAACCAAATAGCCTGATCCAGCCTTGAGGAATGATTAGCTGCGCGAGAAATCCAAGAAGACTAATAGCTACCAGACCAAAGAACCCCAAATATTGTCCGGCCACGATTCGCGAGCGTCTTAGTCCCTTTTGCGCAAAGAAAAGCGTGAGAATAAAAATGTCATCTATGTTTGTGGCCGTAAAGGCTACAATGGCGCGGCCCAGAGCGGGTATCCAATGCATCATGCTAATCTAATAGACTAACGACGTAGCCCTAACACCCTGTCGCCATGAAAACCACGAAGAAAACACCGGCTCCAACTGTCATAACCCGGCGCGCCGTCAAGGATTTGCTCAATCAAAGTCCGGCATACTCAAGCCTACCGCCGGAGCGCAAACGAGAGATCGCTCGTGACATGGCCAAAGTTGCGAACTATCTGACTGGCCCCGGCCAACGGGGCTTCCCTAATCTGGTTAAAGAAGTAGACTTCCCTGACTTTGTAACTGATCTTATCAACGGCGTCTTTGGCGCCATCATCGACTCGTCAATCAAACAAATGGAAGCCTACGCTAAGCTGATAGCGGGTGTGTCAAAGGCCGTCGAAGAGTTCGCCGACGAAAACCTTTCGGACAAGCAAGCACGCGATTATCTTACTGAGCGGTTCCCGCGATATTTTCAGGATGATCCCAAGAAGCGCAAACCGGTTTTGCGATTGAGGAAAAAGATTGCTTCGCAGCGGCAGCAACTGCTGGCAACGATGGTGCTCATGGGCATCAACCGAATCGTTGTGACCAAAGGCACGATCCGCCCCCGTTGAACTAGCGTTTGGAAGTTGTTGCTTCAGCACGCTCCCATTCGTCCATCAGCTCTGCCAGGCGAGTTTCTGTTTGCTCATAGTCCTCGTTTGCTTTCACCAACTTCGTGATATCACGCGCGACTTCAGGCTTACTCATCTCTTCTGTCAGATCCGCGAGCCGTTTCTCAAGTTGCGAAATTTCGGTTTCAATTGAGGCTGAATCGCGCGGCTTCTTAAGAACGCGCACCTTCTTTGAGTCATTAGACTTGGCTGCCTTCGCGGTCTTCGAATGAGGGTGGGACCCGGGTGGTGCTGACTTCATATTTCGGGCAGCAACTGACTTCGAAGCTCTGTTTGACGGCCCGGCGGAATCTTCTGCTATTAAAGGCGCAGCCAATGAATCACCACGTCCAGCCTTCCAGTCGTGATACTCGGTGTAGTCGCCGTTGTAATGTTCGGCATGACCTTCACCATCAAGCGCCAGTATCTGCGTCGCGACACGGTCCAGAAAGTACCGATCGTGACTGATGGTGATGATCGTGCCGTCGTACGCATCCAACGCTTCTTCCAGGGCTTCACGTGAAGGAATGTCGAGATGATTGGTTGGCTCGTCGAGCACCAGCACGTTGACGCGCGAATAGATCAATTTCGCGAGCGAGAGTCTTCCCTTCTCTCCGCCGGACAAATCCCCGACATGCTTGTAGACATCGTCTCCGAAAAAAAGAAACTTGGCGAGAAACGATCTGAGCTCGCCGGCAGTCGCCGACGCGGGCGCCACCCGTCGCAACTCCATGATCACTTCATTTCGCTCATCGAGATCTTCCAGCTGCTGCGAGTAGTAACCAATTTGGACTTTCGAGCCCCAGCGAATCTCGCCCGAGAGGGGCGGTATTTTGTGCAGGATTGTGCGCAGAAAAGTAGTCTTGCCTGAGCCATTTGGCCCAATCACACCCAGACATTCGCCGCGCCGCAGGATCAGCGAGATGTTGTCCGCCAGCACTAAATCCGGATAGCCGACACTGCCTTCGATCATGGTCAGAACGTGAGTGCCGGCGCGCTCGACTTCCTGCAAACGAAAGTCGCCCGCACTTTGATCGGCGCGCACCGCGTCAACCCGCTCCAGCCTTGCGAGCTTTGTGCGCCGTGACTTTGCCTGTTTGGTTTTTTGACCGGCGAGATTGCGACGAATAAATTCTTCAGTCTTGGCAATGAACCGTTGTTGGTTGTCGAACGCGCGCTGCTGAATTTCGCGCCGCTCTTCACGCTCAACCAGGTAGGCCGAATAATTGCCGTTGTAGCTGGTAGCGCGGCCGGCTTCGATTTCGATGATGCGCCGGCATGCCCGGTCAAGAAAATAACGATCGTGAGAAATGATTACGAAACCCGAAGCGTAACTCTGCAGAAATTCTTCCAGCCATTCCACTGCGCCCACATCCAGATGATTGGTCGGCTCGTCGAGCAAGAGCACGTCCGGCTCAGAAAGCAGTAACCGTGCAAGACCGAGACGGTTTTGCTGACCACCGGACAGCTTTTCGGTCTCCATTTGCCAGGTTTCGCGATCAAATCCAAGACCTTGAAGAATGCTTTCCGCTTTGGCCGAGTATTCGAATCCGCCTTCGCGCTCGAACTGATGCTGCAAATCGCTGTAGCGCTCGAGAACTTTTTCCAGATCGTCAGCGGCTTCGGCCATGCGGTGCTCGAGCTCGTGCATTTCGTGCTCGATCTGTTGCAGATGACCAAATGCGGCGAGCGCTGATTCGTGTACGGTTGAGCCTGCGTCGAAATGCACATGCTGCGCAAGTAACCCGAGTTTCAGCGAGCGAGCGCGCACTACGTCGCCGCTATCAGTTGTTTCTTCCCCGGTAATCAACCGAAAGATCGTGGTCTTGCCGGCGCCGTTGCGTCCCACCAGGCCTACGTGTTCGCCGGGATTGACTTGCAGCGACGCGCCGCGCAGCACATCCTGCGCGCCATAAGATTTGTAGACATCGGAAAGTCGAAACAACATGATCAGACACACGAAGCGGGTGCAAGCTCAATTGCGTTCAGCCTACACCCGCTCCGGACTGGATTAGTTAGAATTACTTTTTCGCAGGCGAAGCCGTGGGCTTAGCAGCCGGCGATACGGCCGCCGCAGCAACTGGCGTCGGAGTCGGAGTCGGATTTCCGGCCACCTTCGAAGGATCGTAACCCGCAGGCCGCAACCCGAGATTGCTCGGATTGTTCAATATCTCTGCCGCCAGGTTATTGACGATCTTGGCTTCCGACACAGCCACGAGCTGCAAAGCCGCATCGAGGATTTTCTTCCGCTGGTCCGTTAACTCGACGGTGATCTGCTGACGCACGCCCTGACTCTCGAGCGTGAGATTCTCAGTTTGCAGACGCTTGTTCGTCAGCTTAAAAATGTACCAGCGACTGCCGACCAACTTCGGTTCAGTAATGCTGCCGACAGTCATCGGCCCCATGAACTGATCCGCCAATTCCTTTGGCAGGCCCGCCTGTTTCAGTCCGTCCTCGCTCGCAAAACCGATGTCGCCGCCACGAAGAAGACTTTGCGCGTCCTCGCTCTGCGCCCGGGCCACCGTGGCAAAGTCGGAAGTGCCCGCCTTCAACTGTGAGTAGATCGCGTCAATTTTTGCTTTCGCAGCCGCGTCTCCTTTGGCGTCATTGTTAATTCCCTGGCCGGAATTGTCGGCCGGATCAACGATGATCACCGCAAGGCCAACACCGCGTTCGTTCACGAATTTCGGTTTGTTGGCCACATAATAATCTTCCACTTCGCGATCGCCGATGGTGATCTTGCCGGCGTACTTATCCTGAAGCTTTTGAATGGCGAGGTCCTTCTTGGCTTCCTCACGCAGCGCTTCACGCGTCATGTTCTGGGACTTGAGCTGGCGTTCGAACTCTTCATCGGTCATGCCGCTGTCCTGCTTCTGTTTGTTGATGACGTTCGTGATTTCATCTTCAGACGGCAGGAGCTTTTCCTGCTCAGCGCGTTGGAACATCACCTCGCGCTGAATCAAGCTGTCCAGAACCTGCAAGCGCGCCTGGGCCAGATCGTGTGACGACAGCAGTGATTCCTTGCCCTGCGATTGTTGGTGAATGATCCGCTCGACTTCAACCAGCATGATCTTTCTGCCGTTGACGGTAGCCGCCACTGTGCTTTCCGGCGTGTTCGAACTGGATGAGCAGGCAGCGCCGAAGGCGACAACCAGGCCCATCAGCGCGGAGAGAGTGAATAGCTTTGAAAATCTGTGCACTTGGTTTTGCTCCTTACTAACGTAGAACAGGCTGCCCAGCCTGTTCAGCTTCTCGTTCGCAAACGAACAGGCTAGCTGCCTGTTCTTCAATCGTCATGCGGCTTTTGCTATCTTGCCGCCTTTTATGCATTTGGCGCAGACCCGCATCCGCTTGGCGCCGCCCTTGGGTTGCTGCACACGCACTTCCTGAAGATTCGGATTGAACCGGCGCGGAGTCCGGTTGTTAGCGTGCGAAACATTATTGCCAAACTGCGGGCCTTTGCCGCATACCTCACATTTTTTTGCCATGATTAATAACCTCTAAAGATATTGGGGCTTCTCCGCCCCGAACTTTTCTACTCAATGACCGCGGTCGCTTCAATTTCAACTTTCGCGTTGCGTGGCAGACGCGCGGCTTGAACAGTGGCGCGCGCCGGCGGATTCTGGCCAAAAAAGCGACCGTAAACTTCATTCATCGCGGTGAAATCGTCCATATCCGCGAGGAAAACCGTGGTTTTGACTATGTCACTTAAACCAAGTCCAGCCGCTTCAAACACCGCCGAAAGATTCCGCAGCACCTGTTCCGTTTGCTCAACGATTCCGCCGGCGACAAACTCGCCGGTCGACGGATCGATGGGAATTTGACCCGACGCGAACAAGAGATTTCCCGCTCGCACGGCTTGCGAGTATGGGCCAATAGCCCGTGGGGCACGTTCCGTCGCTATGATTTCTTTCGTCAACGTCTCAGACAGCGTTCCGGGACTCAAAACAAAACAGGTACTTTAGCATCATGCCCCGCAAATTGGGAAACGCGCAGGGCCGCCCTTCTGTGATGAAGTGCTCGTAACGACTTGATAAAGTTGCGAAAAAGGCCGCCCGGTTGATGCTGGACCGGGCGGCGAATCACAGGAGGAACCGAGCGTTATTGTGTGCCGCTGCCCACATTAAGGATGTGAATCTGACCGCATTACGCGCGGCTCTTTCACGGCACGTCCAGAATAAGCTCAATCTTTCTGATGGTATTTTTGCTTAACGGGTTTCCCGGACTATTTCTCGAGCAGAAGATCGCGACAAAAAACATCGTGCTGGTCTCGTTCATTGGTCGCGCGCGCCGGATGTTATAATCTCGCGTCTCATTACCCGCAGAGCTCATGAGTCTTACAGAAAAGCGCAATAATAAGCGGTCACCGCTGGTTGAAGTCCTGGAACCGGAACAAACGGCGCCCATCAGTTCAGACGATTCTGCCGACGTCCGCTCAAACGCAGAATGTCCGCACTGTTTTGGGACGGGCATGGAAGTAGTTCCGGGAATCGGCGCGCGCCGCTGCCGTTGCCAGATGCCCGATCACCGGCAGCGTTTGTTTCAGTCAGCCCGCATTCCTCCACGCTACGAACACTGCACGATTCAGGATTACGTTGCCGCGGACGACGAGTTGTCCAAGTGGGCAGCAAAAGTCGAAGCGCAAATAGTAATTGAAGATTATCTGTCACTCGACGGTCGTGGCCTGCTCTTCACCGGTTCGGTTGGCGTCGGCAAGACGCATTTGGCGGTCGCAATCTTGCGCGAATTGATAGAACGCTATCAGGTGCGTGGATTGTTCTATCAATTCGGCGCCCTTTTGCGACAGATTCAGGATTCCTATAATCCAATTTCGCAAGCCTCAGAGATGGCAGTCCTCGCGCCCGTTTTCGAGGCGGATGTCCTCGTGCTGGATGAACTCGGCGCGTCAAAGCCCACGGATTGGGTGCGCGATACGATGATGCAAATCATCAACAACCGCTACAACGAAAAGCGTCTGACGATTTTCACCACTAACTATTCCGACACGCGACGAAACGACAAGGATTCAGAGATCCTCGAAGATCGCATCGGAGTAGCGCTGCGATCGCGACTCTACGAGATGTGTAAGAACGTGGTAATCGAAGGCGAGGACTATCGCAAGAGATCTTTCGCGAAGTAAATCTTAACCTGGTTTAGATCCTGCTTATCCATACCTTTCCCGGCACTCAGTAACCATCGCACGCGCGTGTGCGGCATCCCGCCAGCCGACAATCTTCGTAGTTTTGGCTTCGAGCTCCTTGTAGACGCTGAAGAAGTGTTCAATCTCGAGCAATAGATGCGGATACAGCTGCGCGTATTCGTTCACGTTTTCGAATATCGGGTTGTTGGTGCCGACCGCGAGGATCTTTTCGTCTTCCTTTCCTTGATCGACCATCGCCAACATACCAATCGGGCGCACAGTCATGAGACACCCGGGAAAACTCGGCGCGTCCACCAGCACCAGCACGTCCAAAGGATCGCCATCGAGGCTGAGCGTACTCGGGATAAAGCCGTAGTCTCCGGGGTAATGCACCGGCGAATAGAGATTGCGGTCCAGTCGAAAGACATTCAGCTTCTTGTCGTATTCGTATTTGTTCGTTTGGCCGCGCGGGATTTCGATGACGGCGTTTACTTCGCCGGGCGCGCCGTCTCCGATGGGAAGCGCAAGATAATTAGTCATGGTCACAGCGTCGGCCGCGCTGCCGCATTTTCGTTTTCGATTTGGGTTTGGCAGGCTGAGTCGTAACGGGCCGTAGGCAGGGCTTCCAGTCGCCGATCTTCAATCGGCTCGTTGCAACGGACGCACATGCCATACGAGCCTTCCTTAATCCGCAACAGCGCCTGATCGATGTCGGCGATCATTTGCGATTCGCGCTCACCGAGCTTGAGCGCCAGCTCGCTGATCACGTCGCGTAAAGCGAGGTCGGCGCTTTCTTTCGCCCCGTCGTTGGCTGCATCAATCGCGTTGGCCTGTTCGTCACCGACATGGCGCGCATGCCGGCGCAATTCGCTCAATAGGATTTGTTTGAAATGTTCGAGTCTCGAAGCTTCCATAATTGAAAGTTTCTGAAGTCACAATCCGGGTCAGATTTGGGGGAGTTGGATTATAACTCGCGAGGTGTTGCAGCGAAAGCGGGCGTATCAGAAGACGGTCTTGGGACGTTGTTTGTCGTTCAAGAGACCTGTTGGGCCCAAGCAGCACTTTGGTAAGACGTCAAAGACCAAAGATCAAAGTACAAAGACCGGCTTTCTGATTTTCTAATCAGTGGAATCTGTGTAATCTTTGAAAACTTTCGGCATGGAACTAACTATCACAGTCACACTGCTGATCGCCGCGCTAATTTTTGTCGTTGCGGTGCTTTATTCCACCGTGGGACACGCCGGCGCGTCGGGATATCTGGCAGCCATGGCGCTGTTTGGCATTGCCCCGGTGGTGATGAAGCCCACCGCACTCGCGCTGAATATCATCGTCGCGATTGTCGGCACAATTCGTTTCCTCCGCGCCGGTTTCTTTTCCTGGCGCATCTTCTGGCCATTCGCGGTCGCTTCCATCCCGGCCGCCTTTATCGGCGGTTGGATCACACTCCCAGCGGTAATTTACAAAGCCATTGTTGGAGCTGTGCTGCTTTACAGCGCCGTTCGAATATTTCTCACCGCAAAACGCGCGGACCAACAAGAGACACACTTGCCGCCCATACCTGCGGCCTTGATCTGGGGCGCGGCCATCGGTCTGCTTTCCGGACTAACCGGAGTGGGTGGTGGAATTTTTCTGAGTCCGCTGCTGTTAATGATGGGCTGGGCCAGGACCAAAGAGACGTCCGGCGTATCTGTCACTTTCATCCTGGTCAACTCGATCGCGGGCTTGCTTGGTCACGGACTCTTCGCAAACCTAACCACAGTGGCGATACTCCCACGCACGGCTCTGATCTGGGCGCCGGCCGCTCTGATCGGTGGTTTCATCGGAACTGAATTGGGTACGAGGCGATTGCCAATCGCAGGCATTCGGCGCTGGCTGTCGTTGGTGTTGGTAGTGGCCGGATTGAAACTGCTGAGTGAAGCTATTCTGCTCTTGATCCAGCGATAAGCTCGGCAGCCAGAAGCGGAATCGTCAATTCATGATGCCCGGTGATGGCAAAGCCTTTTCCGGCGCCATCCGCCGTCGGCCGGCGCACCACATTTGTCAACGGGCGATAAGACTGAATAAAGTCGAAGTTCGCAGTCGTAATGTCCGTCAACTCATGTCCCAGATTCCGGACCAGCGTGACGCACTTGAGGAACACTTCAGGAAGCGTCACCGCTGAGCCTACGTTCAGATACACACCGCCGCCGTTCATCCGCCGCACAATCTCAGCTAACAAGCGAAAATCCGTGTGCGAAGTCGCTCCCAGGGCTGCGCCGTCCGCAGCCGGATGAAAATGAGCAATGTCACCGCCGATGGTGATGAAGGCCGTGAACGGCACGCCTGACTCATAGGCGGCACACAACAACGAATATTGCTGATGCGGCGGTCTCATTTCGATCAGAGCTCTTCCGACCGCTTCTCCTAAGCCAATGGAATCGTCAGCGCCGGCGCGCGCGGCATCGTTCAAAAGTTTTCCAGTCTCGTCCGCGCCACCGAACACTCCTTCGCCGAGCGTCGCATCAACATCTTCGGACGTTGAGCCAACCATCGCGATTTCAGAGTCATGGACCAGGACTGATCCATTCACGGCGATCGCGTTGACGAAGCCGCGCTTCATCAAGTCAATAATCACCGGCGCCAAACCAGTCTTTATTAAATGACCGCCGAAGCCCCAGATAATCGGCTTTCCCAGTTGGCGTGCCCGCCGCATGCGCGCCGCGATCTCTCGCAGGCTTTGTACCGCTAAAATGTTTGGAAAGGAACCGAGGAAATCCTGTAGGGACGAGTCTGCGCTGACCGGCCTGGCAAAATCATCCAGGCTGACCTTGCTCGGCCTTGATGCGAGCGGATAGGTTTTTACCTTATCCAGGCTAAGAGGTTGAAGATCCTTGTAGATCGACATGCTGGTGACTCAAATTGCTGGCCTGGAAAGAACGTCGCTAAGAAAACATTTCCGTCTCGATCAGCTCACAAAGAATGTGCCCGATCAGATTGTGCGTTTCCTGAATTCTCTGCGTGTCATCGCTGGGTACAATCAAGGCTACATCACAGAGCCCGGCCACGGTTCCGCCATCTCGTCCGAGCAATCCAACTATCTTCATGCCCTGCGCGCGCGCCTGTTCACAGGCGGCGAGAACGTTCGGCGAAGTTCCTGAAGTCGAAATCGCGAGGCACACATCGTGCTTTGTGCCGAGCGCTTCAATTTGCCTGGCAAAGATGTTTTCGAATCCGGTGTCGTTGGCAATGCAAGTCAGGACGCCTCCATCAGTCGTCAGGGCGATGGCCGGCAGCCCGCGCCGCTGTTGCAGAAAACGATTTACGAGCTCTCCGGCGATGTGTTGTGCGTCAGCAGCCGAACCTCCGTTTCCAAAAACTAAAAGCTTCCCCGATGAATTAAGGGCCGCAACGATCGTCGAGGCTGCACGCGCGACGTCTTCACTGTGCTCTGCAAAGAAGCGACGCTTAACTTCGAGACTATCAGCGACGATTGAGGAGATATTGTTAGTCATGCTGGTTCGGCGAACGGCGGCGAGTATATCATGCGACGTTCTGCGGTTCGGTAGCGGGACTGCTGTTGGATCCACGTTTAATGCCGTTTCGTTTTCCGTTGCCATTCAGCAAGGGCTTGAGGACCTGGCCAGTATGCGAACGACGGACCGCAGCAACATCCTCAGGCGTGCCGGACGCGACGACGCGACCACCGTGGGCGCCGCCTTCGGGACCGAGGTCGATGATAAAGTCGGCGCTCTTGATGATGTCCAGATTGTGCTCGATCACGATCACGGTGTTTCCCAAACTGACCAGCCTTTGCAGCACATCAAGTAGCTTGTGCACATCGGCAAAGTGCAGACCGGTCGTCGGCTCGTCGAGAATGTAAATCGTGCGTCCAGTCGCACGTTTGGAAAGCTCCTTTGCCAGCTTGATGCGCTGGGCTTCACCGCCTGACAGGGTCGTCGCCGACTGACCAAGTTTGATGTAGCCGAGGCCAACATCGAGCAAGGTTTGCAGCTTCTGTTTGATTTGCGGAATGGCTTCGAGCAGTGGCAGAGCCTCTTCGACGGTGGTGTCCAACAACTCGGCGATCGACTTGCCTTTGTATTTAACCGAAAGGGTTTCGCGGTTATAGCGTGCTCCGCGGCAAACGTCGCAAAGGACGTAAACGTCCGGCAGGAAATTCATCTCGATGCGCTTGAGGCCCTCGCCTTCGCAGCCTTCGCAGCGGCCGCCCTTCACATTGAAGGAAAAGCGGCCCGGCTTGTAGCCACGCTCGCGCGATTCGGGAAGCATGGCGTATAACTCGCGAATCGGAGTGAACAAACCGGTGTAGGTTGCAGGGTTTGATCGCGGCGTGCGGCCAATCGGTGACTGATCGATCTCGATGATCTTGTCGAGATAATCCATGCCTTCGATCGTGCCGTATGCGCCGGGATCGGCAAGCGAGCCATACAACTCTTTTGCGAGCGCTCGATAAAGAATGTCATCGACGAGTGTAGATTTTCCCGAGCCGGATACGCCTGTCACAACCGTAAAAAGTCCGAGCGGAAATGTCACGTCGATCTCTTTCAGATTATTGTGGCGCGCACCGCGAATGACGATCGCTTTTCCATTTGGGGAGCGCCGCTGGGCCGGAATTGGAATCTTCCTGGCGCCGCTGATGTACAACCCGGTGATCGACTCTGAGTTCCGGGCCACATCGTCCGGAGTGCCGCGCGCAACTACCAGCCCACCGTGTGTGCCTGCGCCCGGTCCAAGATCAACGACGTAGTCAGCGCGGCGGATGGTTTCTTCGTCGTGCTCAACCACCAGCACCGTGTTGCCGAGATCGCGCAGTGCTGAAAGCGTATCGAGCAAACGCAGATTGTCGCGTGGGTGGAGTCCAATCGAAGGTTCGTCCAAAACGTAAAGGACGCCACGCAATTGAGAACCAATCTGAGTGGCGAGCCGGATACGCTGACCCTCGCCGCCGGACAAACTTGCCGAGGGGCGATCGAGCGTAATGTAACCCAGCCCCACCGTTTCCAGAAAGCGCAGCCGGCTCCTGATTTCCTGAAGCACCAGACCGGCAATCTGGTACGATCTCTTGTCGAGCTTAACCTGATCGAATGCTTTGATGGCGTCTTCGATGGTCATGCCGGTGTATTCGGCGATGCCACAACCGCCGACGCGCACGGCGAGCGAATCCGCACGCAGACGTTGACCGCGACAAGCTGAGCAGGTAACCGGCGAAACCATTTCTTCCAGACCGGCGCGAATCTTTTCGCTCGGCGCTTCGTCCAAACGTTCACGCAACCAGGGCAGCGCACCGGGCCAGGGGCCTTTGTACGCATACATCCCCTGACGGAACTTGATCGAAGCCGCCACGCCATGAAAGAAAGCTTCACGAATCTCTTTTGATTGATCGCGAAAGGGTGCGTTAGCGTCACCCTTGAAATGCGCCACGACGGCCATCAAGGCGCTGCGTAAGTAGGCCGAGCCTGCCTTGTCGCCTTCAACAAACGGCAATTGTTCCGGAGTTTGATTTGTGTCTGGAATCAATTTGGCGGGATCCACTTCGAGCACGGTGCCGAGGCCGTGACAGTTGCGACAGGCGCCGTACGCGGAATTGAATGAGAAGGAACGTGGCTCGAGCGGCGGTACATTGATGCCGCAATTCACACACGCCATTTTTTCGGAATAAAGCTTCTCTTCTCCATCGACCACGGATACGAGCACCGCGCCGCCAGTCAGCTTTAGGGCCGTGCGCACTGACTCGCCCAGCCGCTCGTTGATTCCCTTCTTGATCAGCAAACGATCGACCACCGCTTCAATGGTGTGATTACGACGCTTGTCGAGCCGGATCTCCTCATCGAGCGCGCGCAACTCGCCGTCAATTCGCGCCCGGATAAACCCGTCGCGCGCCAGCTTAGCCAACTCTTTCTTGAACTCGCCCTTGCGCCCGCGCACGATCGGCGCCAGCACCATGACGCGTTCGCCTTCTGGTAAGGCGAGCACGTCCTGAAGAATTTGATCGACACTCTGGCGGGTGATCGGTGCGCCGCATTCGGGACAGTGCGGCAGTCCAACGGACGAAAACAGGAGCCGCAGATAGTCGTAGATTTCGGTGACTGTGCCCACGGTTGAACGAGGGCTGCGCGCCACGGTCTTCTGTTCGATAGAGATCGCCGGAGAAAGACCTTCAACTGAATCGACGTCGGGTTTTTCGAGTTGATCGAGAAATTGGCGCGCGTAGGCGGACAGCGATTCAACGTAGCGGCGCTGGCCTTCGGCGTAAATCGTGTCGAAGGCGAGCGAGGACTTGCCTGAGCCCGAGAGGCCCGTAATTACGGTCAATTTGTCGCGCGGGATGTCGACATCGATGTTCTTGAGGTTGTGCTGGCGAGCGCCCCGGACGGTGATTCTATCGATTGCCATAACGCCTGGAACCAAAGCTCGACGCCACAGAGAGCAATTTCGCGTGGCGCAGAACCGGGTATTGTAGCGGAGTGGTTGGATGTGCAGCAAGCGGGGATAACCAACCACTGGCGGAGCTTTGATAAAACCATTGGCGCAGCTTTGATAAAAATCATTACTTGCACATCCGTCTACAATCACTCTGGAAGCACCCTGCCCAGGGGCCGGCATGAACGGTCCTCGGCCCGAAGGGCCGGCATGAACGGTCCTCGGCCCGAAGGGCCGGCACGCAATAGCCACGACCGTAAGGTCGTGGTCACAATCGAAAAGAGATTCGCGAGGCCCGAATGGCCCGCACGAAATAGCTACGACCGTAAGGTCGTGCTCACAATCGAAAAGAGATTCGCGAGGCCCGAAGGGCCGACACGAAATAGCACGACCGTAAGGTCGTGGTCACAGTCGAAAAAGAGATTCGCGAAGCCCGAAGGGCCTGCACTCAATAGCCACGACCATAAGGTCGTGGTCACAGTCGAAAACAGATTCGCGAGGCCCGAAGGGCCGGCACGAAATAGCCACGACCGTAAGGTCGTGGTGACAGTCGAAAAGAGATTCGCGAGGCCCGAAGGGCCGGCACGCAATAGCCACGACCGTAAGGTCGTGGTCACAATCGAAAAGAGATTCGCGAGGCCCAAAGGGCCGGCACGAAATAGCCACGACCGTAAGGTCGTGGTCACAATCGGAAAGAGATTCGCGAGGCCCGAAGGGCCGGCACGAAATAGCCACGACCGTAAGGTCGTGGTCACAATCGAAAAAGAGATTCGCGAGGCCCGAAGGGCCGACATGAGTGATGGCCGGAAAACATCTCTGCCTACTGGTTCATTTCATTTGGAGCACAGCTGGACGTGAGCCTTGGATTGGGCTCGACTGGCAAGACGATCTCTTTGGGACAATTGGCGGCATCATGAAGAAAAAGAAAGCCAGCCTGATCTGCGCCGGTGGCATGGACGACCACGTTCATCTTTACTCTTTACTGCCGTCGAGGATTTCGATTGCTGACTTTGTCAATGTTGTTAAGTCCAATTCATCGCGCTGGGTCCACGACTCATTCCCCAAACGGAGGGTTTCGCGTGGCAGGAAGGATATGGAGCATTCAGCGTGAGCAAGTCAGAAGAACAGAGAGTTATCGCTTACATCCGGAACCAGCATCGGCATCATGCGAAACGATCTTTCAAGGAGGAATTCGTAGAGTTCTTGACGCGATACGAAATCGAGTACGACCCGAAATACTTGTGGGATTAGCTTGTCGGCCCTTCGGGCCGCGCAGATGTGAATCCCGATCTCAGTCCAAAATAACGGTTCTCGTCGCCCTTCATCGCTTAGACCCACCTTTCTTGACACTCATCTATCCCGAACCTAGACTCCGATCATCGTGAATCTTCCGAATGCGCTGACGCTGACGCGAATTTTTATCGTGCCGATTCTGGTCGTCGTGATGCTGACGCCTTTGTCGGAAAACCTCGGCGTTCCGCCACATATTCTGGGCATAGCGCTCCTGACTGCCGCCGCACTGACTGATTTTTTTGATGGCCGCATCGCGCGCCGGCGTCAGCAGGTTTCAAAGCTGGGCAAGCTGCTCGACCCAATCGCTGACAAGTTGCTTATCTCGGCTGCACTGATTGCCCTCGTCGAGAATCGTTTGGCGCCGGCCTGGGCCGTGGTGATCATCGTGGGACGCGAATTCGCGGTCACTGGATTGAGATCGATTGCCGCTTCGGAAGGCGTAATCATTTCCGCTTCACGCATGGGCAAATTCAAGATGGTGATGCAGGTAATCACAGTGGGCCTGCTGATCCTGTCGCTGTCACCATCCGGCGGTGGCGCCCCGGTTTCGAATTTTGGAAAGCCATTTCCGGCCATAAAGTTCTGGACAGTACCCGAATTACAGATTGCCTGGGGGCACTTAACCGGCGCGGGCAGCACTAGCTGGGTTGATTGGCAGGTGTTGCTCTACACGATCGGCCGCGCGATGCTTTGGGTGGTAGTTATTTCAGCGATCTATTCAATGTGGGGTTACTTCCGCGCGTTCTTTGCCAGCGTCGTCGGTCGCGAAAAGCCAAAGGCAAAAACGGCAACAGCAACGGCTTCGGCTGAAACCAGACCCTAAGATGTTAGTTTTCTTTGCGCTTTGCGAGGACCCGCTGCACACCAAGTCGCAAAAGTAGCTACGCAAAACAAAAAGGCCCTCGAGCGAATTGCTCGAGGGCCTTTGATCGTTTGCACCCTCCCTCACGGCCGGGTTTCTGTCAGTCTTACTGCTCAGGACTCGGCGATGGTTGAGGTTGCGGATTCCGCTGCAACGTCGGCGGAGCCACGGGCTTGTTTGTGTCCGTCTTCGGAGCGCCATCCGGCGTAGTCGTCGTCGAATCATCCGGCGTCGGCTGTCTCCGCTTCAGCGTTGGCCTGCCGGGCGTCCCGTCGTCAGCGCCTGCAATTGCGCCGGCCGAAGAAGCACGCGCATTCGAAAGCCGCAGTAGACGGCCCCTCACTCGCTGAAACTCCGACGAGCTGATCACGTATTCGTCACGTTCCGGAAACCGCGCGGCCAAAGCGATGGCTGCCGCGCGTCGATCCGGCGGCGCCGGGTGCGTAGCGAACAGCTTGGCGATCGTGCCGGGCTTTTTCTTGTTCTTGGCCTCGAGCTTTTCAAACATCGTGGCCATCGCATTCGGATCATAGCCGGCCGCCCACATGTACTGAACGCCGAGCTTGTCCGCTTCTTCTTCTGCCCCACGCGTGAATTTCAGGAAGGTCAGGCCTTCAATCAGCCCACCACCCTGATAAAGCACGTTTCCGATGATGCCGCCACCAAGCAGGATTCCCGCGAGCAGACCGTAGTCAATGATCTGCATCTTGCGCTCGTTCTCCATGGCGTGCCGCGCCGCGACGTGCGCAATCTCGTGCGCCATCACGCCCGCCAATTCAGCTTCGTTATCGGCGGCCAGAATCAAACCTTTGTTTACAAAAAAGAACCCGCCGGGCAGTGCAAACGCGTTGACTTCATCAGAATCGATCACTTTGATGGTGAACGGAATCTTGGCGTCTGAATGAAGCACGATGTTCTGGCCGACACGATTCACATACTCGGTGATAATCGGATCGTCCACAAACTTCGACTCGCGCTCGACCTGCGCTGCCAATTGCCGGCCAAGCTTAACTTCACTTTCGGTGCCTCCGGCCATGCGGCCCCAGATACCTTTGTTGATGTTCCGTTTGCCAATGAGATTGGGATCTTCGTTGGTTGAAAGCGGCTTGGTGCTCGGCTGTTGAGTCTTCTTGTCTTTGTCTTTTTGCTGTGACTTTGAGGATTGATTCGGATCCTGAGTTTGCCTTGGGCCGGCGAGTGCGGCTGCGCTCGTCATCCACACACAGACAGCTATGCCGGTGGCCATGACGGCGCGAGAGAGGCGACTTTTCATTATTAAACCTCCAATAATTCCCCGAGGCCGTGAGACTGAGTGGACTCCTTCTCGCGGTGATCGTAGCTGACGGTCGCTTGATTTTGCCAGGGACAGCACCCGAGGCGGCGGCACTGTTCTGTTTACGCACCGCTTTGATGCGACACTCTAACCCGATGGTTGCGCAGGACTTTCAACATTCTTTGCGATTGTCAGTCCGGGTTCTTCGGCGGACATTATAGACCACGCAAAGCGAAAAACCCACGCAATTGCGCGGAGATCACGCGCATGCTAAAGTCCGAAGCCAACGCTACCCACCTTTGAGCATCTCGATTTATGAAAGAGTCTCGGAAGAAAACGTCACGAACCAGCGCAAACTTCAAAGGTTTTCGAGTATCAATCATCGGAGCCGGGCGCATGGGGACCACGCTCGGACGAGCGCTCCTACAACTCGGATACTCAATCGACGTGGTAGTAACCCAGCATGCCTCCAGTGCTCGCCGCGCCGCAAAACTTCTTAAGAGCGAGGGAACGACGCCCGAGCAGCTCAGCCGTTTGGAATCAGTTCGTGAACGTCTCCTCAATTCCGATTTTCTTCTAATCTCGACTCCTGATGACGCCCTCGAATCTGTTGCCTTGCAGTTGGCTAAAATCTTTAAGTCTTTTAAGTCAAAGACCCGCAAGCATTCGCGAATCGCCATGCACACGAGCGGGGCGATTTCTTCCGATGTCCTGAAGCCTCTCCGGGGCGCAGGTTTTGCGTTGGCTTCCCTTCACCCGCTCATCTCAATCGCTGACACAAAATCGACACAAGCTGCTTTGCGGAACGCCTACTTCTGTGTTGAGGGTGATCGTGAAGCAACCAAGCTCGCGCGGACCATTGTGCGGAAGTTGGGTGGCCACAGTTTCACGATTGAGGCTAAGTCCAAGGCGCTTTACCATGCCGCTGCGGTGATGACTTCGGGACATTTGACCGCGCTTTTTGATTTGGCGATCGAAATGCTGAAGCGGTGCGGTCTTTCCGAACGCCGCGCACGAAATGTCTTGCTGCCACTTCTTGAAAGCACAGCCACAAATCTGGTCTCCAGGAGCGCGGCGCGAGCTTTAACGGGCCCTTTTGCTCGTGGTGATGTCAAAACCGCAGAGATGCATCTCGCCGCCTTGAAATCAGCTGGACCCGAAGCCGCTCTTGCCGCTTATCTCATTCTCGGCAGCCGTTCTCTCGAGCTGGCCAGGACAATGCATGCGGACTTCCCCTCTCTGGACGCCATGTCCAGGTTGCTTTCTCGTTCACAAAAGTAGCCCGGGGCAGACTTTACAAAACTTTACAAAATATCTGGAACCAGCAAGCAAACTCATGCGTCTCTATCTTTAGCCTGTGAGCAGAACGAATCGGGGGAATTCACATGAGCACAGCAAAAGCTGAGGTTGTTGAGTCAATTAACAAACGTCACTTGCGCGCAGTACCGGCACGGATGCGACGGATCCGCCCGGCGCGCCGGGTAGAAAAGATCCGCGAAATGGCGTCCGCCCTTCTGGAAGAAGCGGCGACGCTCGAGCATGAAAGCGGCCTGGCTGAGATGACCGCCGCGGCGGACACACTGAGCGAAGGTTCAAATATTGACTTCTTCGAGGAAGTGCGGCGTTTTGAAATTCGATTGATTCGACGGGCCTTAGAGCTTGCGAATGGCAATCAAGTCCATGCGGCGCGAATGCTTGGGCTGGGTAACACTACGCTGAACTACAAGATCAAATCCTATGAGTTGCTCTAAGCGGCTTAGTTGACCGCGTCGGACGATTCCTCGGCCGGCGCGATTAGCTGCTGATCTGAGACGACCAGTCCTCGCTCTTCAAACAAAGTCGAATCGACCAGAGTCTGTACCCAGTACTCTCCGGCCACTGGGAAGGTTACGTTTACAAAAAAGCTGATGTTGTCGGCTGACCCGTGCGTGATTTCGAAACGCGCCGGCTGTGACACGACCAGGGCCTGTTGCCGGTCGGGCATCAGGATCCTCACTTCAGAAAGGTGCGCGCCCGCTCCGCGCCAATGATTCACGACTGCGAGCTTGGGCAGCCAAACCGGCACCTGCGGCACGATAATGCTTTGAAAGACCCCCATGTACGAGAGCTTATTACCCACTTCCAGACGTACGTCGTCACAAAAAAGCGTGTAAAGCAATTCCAGTTTCTCTTCGGGTTCCTGCTGTTCAGTTGGTTGCATTTGGTTTCAGTGTAGACGCGCGATGAGAGATGCGCAATGAAGCTATGTCAACTGCGTTGATGGCTCTGCCACGCTGATGCGCGGCAAGGCTTCGACTTGCCGATGGCGGTCAAGACAAATGAGGGTCTTAGACCCTCTCTAGAAAATATTGGCTCGGCCGGCAAGTCGAAGACTTGCCGCGTATCGGAGAGGCGGGGCCATTGGGTAAATGTCTCCCTTAGGTCAACAGTTCTTGTTACCCCAGAATCTTTCTGAACCCAGCCTCGTCAATCACCTTAACGCCCAGCTTGTTGGCCTTGTCCAATTTTGATCCTGGTTCCGCGCCCGCCAATACGTAATCAGTTTTTTTGCTGACCGAAGATGTCACGCGTCCGCCCCGCGCTTCGATTAACGCGGAGGCTTCGTCGCGGGTCATGCCCGGCAGACTCCCGGTCAATACGAAAACTTTTCCCGCCAAAGTCTGCTCTTCAGTGCTGCTGGCCTTTTCAGCGATCTCGGTGCTCACACCGGCCGCGTGCAAACGATCGCACAACGTGGCATTTCCGGAATCAGCGAACCAGTCATGAATACTCTGCGCCATCGTCAAACCAATTTCATGGACATCATCGAGCTCCTCAACTGAAGCGCTGGACAGCTTTTTCAAAGACCCAAACTCGCGCGCCAGAATTCCGGCCGTGCGCTCGCCGACGTGTCGAATTCCCAGCCCGTAAATCAACTGCCAAAGATCACGTGACTTGCTCGCCTCAATTTGATCAAGAACATTTGTCGCAGACTTTTTCGCCATGCGCTCGAGCGAGACGAGTTGGTCCAGGGTCAGGCTGTACAAATCCGCAACGTCACCCACCAGCTTGTTTTCAATCAGTTGTTCCGCCAGCGCGAAACCCAAACCTTCAATACGCATGGCGCGCCGCGAGGCAAAATGCAGCAGCCGCCCAATCAGTTGCGCCGGACAATCCGCGGCGACGCAACGAGAGACCGCTTCGCCTTCGGGACGTGAAACGTGTCCGCCGCACACGGGACACTTGTCCGGCATCTTGAATTTCTTTTCCTTGCCCGTGCGTTTCGCTTCGATGACTTTCAGGACTTTCGGAATCACATCGCCGCCGCGCTCGATTAGGACCCAATCACCAATCCGCAGACCCAGTCGGCCGATTTCGTCTTCGTTGTGAAGCGTGGAACGCGAAACTGTGACGCCCCCAAGCGGCACTGGCTCGAGGATGGCGACTGGAGTAACCGCGCCCGTGCGGCCGACCGAAACAATAATGTCGTTGACCCGGGTGGTGGCCTGGCGCGCCGGATACTTGTAAGCGATGGCCCAGCGCGGCGCTTTACCGGTGGCGCCGAACTCTTCCTGCATCGCAGTGGAATTGATCTTCACCACCACGCCGTCGATCTCATAGTCCAGATCTTCTCGCTTCGCCTCCATCTGGTTGCAGAAATCAACCACGCCTTCGATCGAATCGCACAGCGCGCGATTGGAATTTACGCGAAAACCCGCGCTCTCCATCCAGTTCAGCGCTTCCCAGTGAGTAGCAAACGCTTTTCGTTCTCCCGCGAGAGCGTCGTAAGCAAACATTCCCAAGCGCCGCCGCGCAGTGATTGCGGGATCGAGTTGCCGCAATGTTCCCGCGGCCGCGTTGCGCGGATTGGCGAAGCGCGGTTCGCCAGCTTCTTCCCGCTCCTGATTGATTCGTTCGAAAACTTTGCGCGGCAGGTAGGCCTCGCCGCGAACTTCGACTTCGGCGACGGCGGCGGCGGTGTCGCGAAGTTTCAGCGGGATGCTGCGAATTGTGCGCACATTCGAAGTCACATCCTCGCCCACAGCGCCGTCGCCGCGCGTCACTCCGCGCACGAAGGTCCCGCCGGCGTAATGGATCGACAATGACAACCCGTCGATTTTCAACTCCGCCACATACTCAATCGGTTGATCGCCGGCGAGCTTTCGGCACCGCGCGTCGAAAGCGCGCAATTCGTCGAGGTTGTAGCTGTTATCGAGCGACAACATCGGGCGACGGTGTACGAATTCAGCGAAGCCTTCGGCGGGGCGGCCGCCGACCCGCTGCGTGGGACTGTCGGTGGTTACGAGCTCAGGATGATCGGACTCGAGCTGTCTTAATTCCTCAATCAGCTCGTCGTATTCACGATCGGATATTTCGGGATTGTCCTCGAGATAATAGAGGTCTTCGTGCCGGCGAACTTCTTCGCGCAGCTTCTTGATCTTCTGTTCGACTGATGATTTTTTCGGCAAGAGCGTGTCTCATGTACGACAAGCTTTATCTTGTCGCATTTCCTCCGGCGACAAACTGAAGTTTGCCGGACACCTATTCTCGATAAAGTAAGTACCGTGGGCGCTGGTCGTCGCGCTCAAAACCTCGACACACCAATCCGGCTGCGAAAGCTTCCAGAAACTCTTCACGGATGCGGACGGCTTCCTGTCTGGCGGCGGCCGGATCAAATTTCAAGAGAGCGGAAAAGTCATTGGTAATCTCAATCATCGCATCAGGCGGGCCCAAAGCATTTGCGCCACCCGCAGCCAGCGCCTCGACGCGCGGAGAACGCAGCTCCCAACTGGCAAACAAACGATCGCTGTCCACGCCGAGCGCGCCGACAGCGCGCTCTTCCGGATTAGTCGCGTAATCAGTGCCGTAGAAATTCACCGCGTACGATCGAATTACCACGCCCAGCCGGTTAAGATTGAAGTGTGCGTTGCGCGGGCGCACGGGCTCAAAAGTCCATTTGATAAACTCGCGGCCCTCGGACAACGCGCGCGCGCGTTGCGCCCATTTCAGACGGGCGCCCACACCCTGATTTTGATACTCCGCGGCCACCGCCATCATGTGGGAATAACCGAAAATCTCTTCACCGCGTACCGCAGGCAGGTGCAGCACAAAACCCACCAGCCTTCCATCAATGAACGCGCCCAGCGCCCAACCACCTGCCTGTGTGGTGACGATCAGATGCCGCCGGGGCGAGATTTCGAGATCCGGCAGCCCGAAAACTGTGCGCTGCAGTTCCACGCACGCGTCGTATTCTTCAATGGTGGTGACCTGGCGAATTTCCACTGAATGATTGTCGTTACTCAGTTGATGATTTGGGCGCTGGTTTGACCGGCAAGGCTATCTTTAGCTCGAGTCCTGCGTCAGTATTTGCGGCGCTGATCGTGCCGCTCAGAATCTCAATATTTTGGCGCGCGATGGCTAAGCCGAGTTCGCCAGTCCCGGCCTTGTCGTTTTCGGCGTCGAGCATCCCGATTTCGTTTGGATCTTTCAGCGGCTCGCCGTGGTCTCGCACGACCATTTCCGCCACGCCATTTTTGATCTCGCCGATCACGTCGACAGAGTGCTGCTCGGGACTGCGCGTGATGGCGTAGGCGAGTGCGTTGTAGATCACTTGTCGTAAGCGCCCGCGGTCAGAGGTCACCGCCGTCAACTTATCATCGACACTCAGATTGACGGTGACGCGCTTCTTTTGCGCGCGGCGTGCTACGGCTGCTACTGAATCGCGCAGAGTCTCGGCAAAAGAGAAGTCCTCGCAAGCCAATTGAGTTTGGCCCGCCTCCAAACGCGACAAATCGGAAAGTTGGTTCAGACTGTTTTGCAGCTGATGCGCTGAACTTTGAATGCGCTCGCAGAATCCTCGCTGTGCGTCAGTCAGCTTTTCCTGACTCAAGAGGATTTCTGAAAAGCCCATGATTGAAGTGAGCGGCGTGCGCAACTCGTGCGCGATGCGCGAGAGAAACACCGAACGATAACGGCTCATGCGAAGCAGCTCTTTGTTTTCCTGCTCCAGTCTCTCGACACGCGCAGACTCAGCGGGCGCAACCGAATGCTCCGATTCGCCCGCGTGATTTGCCTCTGACTCGGCGTTTGCTCTTGGGTTTGCTGAGCCCATTAACCCATCGACTTCGTTAAAGTTACTATTCCCGCGGCACGGCGCCCACGACCGCGCTGGCCTCATTTTGAATTGCTGCGGACATGGTCGCGTCCTGTGTTTCCTCTTTGGCGCTCGCCGATGATCGCGTGACCTCGGACGAATCTGCGGTTGACACGAGACGAAAGTCCAAACGCACCTCGGCCTTGCCGGTGTCACTTGATCCGACACCTGTGGCGCGCCCCAAAAATCCGCCCAGCTTCTTTCCCGCGGATGGCGACTTCAACGTCGCAATGTCGGTGTACAGAATGTATGTGCAATCCTTGCCCTTCGCTTCAATCGCAGCTTCGCTGGGTGAACTTGCGTTGAGCGCGACCGCGTCAATGCCCTGACGTGCGAGCGACCCCACCAGCTGATCGCGGAGCGAGTCGGTCTCAGCCGACGTCTTTGTCTTGTTATTAAACTGAGCAATGCCGATGCGAACTTTCGGCGCGTTGGTCGTCGGGCCCGAGGGATTTGTATTTCCCTCGTCTGACTGTCCGGAGTTCTGCCTGGACATGGCCATGATTTCCGCCATCGACGGGCCCGGATTCATATCCTGCTGGCTCGTCGCCTGGGTATAACCGGCTGGAATATCAAACAGAGCGGCATCGAGAGTTTGACGCGATATGTCAATTACTTCTTTAGTAAACGTATTCGTCACGCTGCCATCCGCGCCATAGATCGTGGTGGTCTCGAGCAGCGGGAACCCAATGTTAGACGGGCCGGTAATTTTGGATTCGTAGCGATCACGGCAAGCCGGTGCATTGGCACCGCCTCCGGTTTGTGGCGGCCTCATTGAGCCACAGTTCAATCCATATTCGAGATTGATATACCAGCCATCGGTGTCCATCCTCATCTTCACTTGATTGCAGGCATCCGGCGATGACTGGTAACTCATAGTTCGTTTCAAATGACGCGCGGTGAAACCGAACATCTCTTTGCGCTCGCCGGTGTCTACGGTGTTGATGTTCATCGTGATCACGCCGCCGCGTCGCGATGGGCCGCCACTGCCGGCACTTCCGCCTGTGGTATTCGGGTTCGGAGTCTCGTCCAGATCCATCGGCGAAATCAGGTAGCGCCGTGCTTTGTCATTTATCTGGATCGTGCGGCGCATGTCGCACTGGGTGACGTTCACGGTCGTCATGGTAAAGGCGCCCGCGTTGATACTGTTTTCCGTGCGTTCGCGGCGGCCTTTGATCATCGTCGTGCTTTGCGTCGTTTGACCTGCGATGGTAGTGCGCGTGGTGATCTTGAAATCACCGGTGATCGGCTGGTCACCCGCCGGTTTTCGTTGCGCCGAAGTGATTGAGGCAACAATCGAAACCGCGCTAATCAGCGCAGCAAATAGAAACAGTTTGAGCTTCATGAATTCGTACTCCCTATGAAAATGATTAAGAGGGGGACCGAAAAGCAAACTATCAAAAAGCCTTGCGTTACTCAAGAAGGGGGTTGGGCCTTTGTTGCATCAGCACCGCGGCTTTCGAGTCCGCGGAGCGGATGATGGCTCGCACTCCGTGCGCAACTCACATTCTGCAAGATTTTTGTGAAGAAGCCGCCGTGCGCTGCGCGGACTCACCTATTTATTGGATTAGGTTTCCCGGGGTTCGCTGCTCACCCCGGGCTTTATGCCGCCGTCCGCTCCGCGGACTAGTTCGGATTCTTCCAATGATTCAGAAACGCCACCAGATCTTTTTTCATGATTCCGCGCGCGTGCTCAAACTCGCCGTAGCCGCTCCAATAAACCATGTCGCCGTCACTCTTCAGCACGGCCAGGGCGGGCACGCCCTTGTCCAGCGGTATCCTGTATTTCTTGACGAGATCCAGGTTCTTGTCGCCTTCTCCAATGTCGACATGCACCAGTAAATAACTCTCGCTCGCGATTTTTCCCGCTTCGCCGTTGTGAAGCGCGGCATCCAGCACGTGACAATCCTTACACCAGTTGCCGCCAAAAATAAGAATGACTCGTTTGTTTTCAGCGGCGGCTTTTTGCAGGGCCTCATCGATCTCCTTTTTCGCGTCTGCGTTCGCGGGATAAAGATCCGTCTTACCTTTTACGTCATCAAGGACCGCGTCGTCGTTAACGTTAGCCGCCTGCCCATGAACGGCACTTGCCATCATCAGCAAGAAAAACGCCACGCCGGCTAATCCTTTAAGAAGTCTTTGAGTCATCTGGTTCCTAAGGGCGAATGCCCCGCCCTTCCATGAATTGTTTGAACTGCGGTCTGAGCGAAGGATCCAACTTGAATGCCTGTGCAAAATCCCGCTCGGCTTGTGGCTTATTGTCTTGCAGTGCTTCGATTACGGCGCGGTTTGCGAACGCCTGCGCGTTGTTCGGATCCAGCTCAATCGCCCTGGAATAGTCAGCGATAGCGCCGTTTAGATCTTTGATTTCCTGTCGCACTGTTCCGCGAGCGAAATAGACGCTCGCATCGTCCGCTTTCAACTTCAGTGCTTCCGTGAAGTCTGCGCTCGCGCCCGCAAAGTCGTGTTTGCCCTGACGCGCCAGACCGCGATTCACGTACGCATCGAAAAAGTCAGGCATAATGCTGAGTGCCGCTGAATAATCGGCAATCGCGCCGGCGAAATCGTCTTTGCTTTGCCGCGCTGCGCCGCGATTGTAAAAACCTTCGGCATATTTTGGCACAGCCTCAACCGCTTTCGTGTAATCCGAAATCGCGCCCTCGACGTCCCCTTTAGTGCGCCGCGCGTTACCGCGATTGTTGTAAGCGAGGAAGGAACCCGGCTGGATTTCGATGGCCTTGGAAAAATCAGCGACGGCGCCGTCAAGGTCGCCCTTGTTCATTAACGCCACGGCGCGGTTGTAGTAGCCGTCCGGATCGCCTGGCGCCAGTTCGATCGATTTCGTGTAATCCGCGATCGCTCCATCCCAATCGTTCTTTGCGAGGCGCGCATTGGCGCGATTGTAATAAACCGCAGTCAGATGCCGCGGCTGTCCGGTGCGCGCGATGGCCGCCGTAAAATCCTCGATGGCGCCGTCAAAGTCTCCCTTTGACTGTCGCTGGAGGCCGCGATTGTTGAAGTCCTCGGCGCTCTTCGGTGTTTGCGCAGCAACTTGAAAGCCAAGCAAGAGGCAGAGCGTGATGAGGACGAAACTTTTTTTCATAATGTGCGCGGAATTCGCGTCAGCGGAATAGTTATGTAAAATGTTTGAAATTTAAGCAAGTGCAATTGATGTCCTGAGATAAGTTTCAGATGCCCAAACGCACTGACCTTCATAAGATTCTGATCATCGGCTCTGGCCCAATCGTCATTGGGCAGGCATGCGAGTTCGACTATTCCGGCACGCAGGCGTGTAAGGCGCTGCGTCAGGAAGGCTATGAAGTCGTGCTCGTCAATTCCAACCCGGCCACCATCATGACTGATCCGGAAATGGCCGATCGAACATATATCGAGCCGCTCACCGTTGAATCGGTCGCTGCCATAATCAGGAAAGAAAAGCCGGATGCGCTGCTGCCCACCGTGGGTGGCCAGACCGCGCTCAATCTCGCCATTGGTTTGGACGATGCCGGAGTCCTCGAAGAATTCGGCGTCGAGATGATCGGCGCCAAACGTGAGGCGATCAAAGTCGCCGAGGACCGACTGCTCTTCAAAAAGGCAATGGACGAAGCCGGATTGCTGATGCCGCGCGGCGGTTTTGCCAAATCCTGGGCGAAAGCCGAAGCCATCGTGGCCGACACGGATTACCCGGCCATTGTTCGCCCCAGTTTCACTCTGGGCGGCACCGGCGGCGGCACAGCTTTTAATCCGGAAGAATTCGAAGACATTGTGCGCGCCGGGCTGGCAGCTTCGCCGATCCAGGAAGTGCTCATCGAGGAATCGATTCTCGGTTGGAAAGAATTCGAACTGGAAGTTATGCGCGACCTCGCGGATAACGTCGTCATCATTTGTTCGATCGAGAATTTCGATCCGATGGGCGTGCACACCGGCGATTCGATCACGGTGGCGCCGGCGCAAACGCTGACCGACCGCGAATACCAAACGATGCGTGACATGGCAATCACCATCATTCGCAAAGTCGGCGTGGAAACCGGCGGCTCGAATATTCAGTTCGCGGTAAATCCAGAGAACGGCGAGATCCGCATCATCGAAATGAATCCGCGCGTGTCGCGGTCTTCGGCGCTCGCTTCAAAGGCCACCGGCTTTCCGATTGCGAAGATTGCCGCGAAGCTTGCGGTCGGATACACGCTGGACGAGATTCCCAACGACATCACCAAGAAGACCCCGGCATCGTTCGAGCCCACCATCGACTACGTGGTCACCAAGATTCCCAAGTGGAACTTTGAAAAGTTTCGCGAAGCCGAAGACGTGCTCGGCACGCAGATGAAATCGGTGGGCGAGGTGATGGCCATCGGCCGCACTTTCAAGGAATCACTCTTCAAAGGGTTGCGCTCGCTCGAGGCCGTAAAGCCGCTTCGCCTGGAAGACGTTTCGGACGATGAATTGCAGCGAAAGCTGGCGCGCCCGAATTCACAGCGCTTTTCCTATATCACTTACGCGCTCGAACACGACTGGTCAATTGATGAAGTCTATCGTCTGTCCCGAATTGATCCATGGTTTCTCGATCAGTTGAAGCAGGTGATGGAGATTCAGCGCGAGGTGGAAGCCGTCCCTGGGTACGCTGCTGATGACGAGCAGGCTGGCTCGCGGGACGAGAGCGTACCCGCTTTAGAGAAAATCCCGCTCGATCTCCTGCGCGCTTTTAAAGAAGCGGCGCTTTCCGATCGGCGTTTAGCTTATCTGACAAAGCGAAGCGAAGACGAAGTCCGCGCTTACCGAAAACAACTCGGCCTGATTCCGGTTTACAAACGCGTGGATACTTGCGGGGCAGAATTCGAATCCTTCACGCCTTATCTTTACTCGACGTTTGAAGAAGAAGATGAAGCACAGCCCACGGATCGAAAGAAGATCATGATTCTCGGCTCAGGGCCAAACCGAATCGGCCAGGGTATCGAGTTCGACTATTGCTGTTGCCACGCCTCATTTGCTCTGCACGAGGCCGGCTTCGAAACCATCATGGTCAACTGCAATCCGGAAACGGTTTCGACTGACTACGACACTTCGGACAGGCTTTATTTTGAACCGCTCACCTTCGAAGATGTGATGAACATTGTCGACGTTGAGAAACCGACGGGCGTGATCGTGCAGTTGGGTGGCCAGACGCCACTGAATCTGGCGATGCGCCTGCATGAGGCGGGTGTGCCCATTATCGGAACATCGCCGGATTCAATCGACCTGGCGGAAGATCGCAAGCGCTTTGGCGCGCTGCTGAACGAGTTGGGAATCCCGCAGCCGGAGAACGGCACGGCCACTTCGATTGAAGGCGCGCGCGAAATAGCCGATCGCATCGGCTATCCCGTGCTGGTACGACCGAGCTATGTTCTCGGCGGCCGCGCGATGGCCATCGTTTACGACGAAGAGACGCTCGATCATTACATGCGTACGGCGGTCGATTTCTCGCACCAGCGGCCGGTGCTCATCGATAAGTTTCTCGAACAAGCGGCGGAATTCGATGTCGACGCTTTGGCGGACGAGACTGCGTGCGTAGTCGCGGCGATTCAGGAGCACATTGAAGAAGCCGGCATACACTCAGGTGATTCTTCATGCGTTCTGCCGCCCGTGCGCATCGCGGAAGAGCATGTCGAGACCATGCGTCATTACACGCGCAAGCTCGCCAATGCTCTCGGCGTGAAAGGCCTGATGAACATTCAGTTTGCGATCAAGGACGATCGTGTCTACGTTATCGAGGTAAATCCGCGCGCATCGCGCACTGTGCCATTTGTTTCCAAAGCCACCGGCATTCCCCTGCCCCGCATTGGCGCGCTCGTGATGGCCGGACAGCCGCTCAAAGACTTCAACTTGCCCGAAGACCTGACCGTCGATCGCTTCTATGTGAAGTCACCTGTCTTTCCATTCGCAAAGTTTCCCGGCGTCGATCCGGTGCTCAGTCCGGAAATGCATTCGACCGGCGAGGTGATGGGAATCGGCGAGACCTTTGGCGAAGCCTACGCCAAAGCCATGACCTCCGCGGGCGTGGGCTTGCCGGCCAGCGGCACAGCCTTTATCAGCGTGAATGATGCGGACAAGGGGCAGGCAGTTCTGCTGGCCAGACGATTGGCGCGATTGGGTTTTGAACTGATAGCAACACGCGGTACAGCGGATCGTTTGCGCGAAGTCGGACTTGAAGTGACTTCGGTGTTCAAAGTTAACGAAGGTCGCCCGAATATCGCTGACCAGATCAAGCAGGGTGAGATTGCTTTGATCATCAACACGCCGCTGGGCCGCGCTTCGCACTATGACGAACAGGCGATTCGGCGCGCCGCGCTGCAATACAAAGTGCCGTGCGTGACGACCATGACTGGGGCGCAGGCTCTGGTGGAAGCGTTGTCTTCCGCGGCCACGCAAAAAGAAATCGAAGTGCGTGCGTTGCAGGATCTGCACGCGGTTGGCGCCAGCGCGCGATAGTTTTTGGAGTGCGGTGACCTGTCACCGCTTTTGCGTGACGGAGTCTCGCAGCCCCGTAGGGCGAAATGTTTATTGTAGGAGAACCTGACTGAGCGCCCACCCCGTAGGGGCGAAATGTTTATAGTAAGAATCTTTGACTGAACGCCCGCCCTGTAGGGGGCGAAACGTTTATGGGTTAGAGGTTTGGCTAAGCGCCCCGCCCCGTAGGGGCGAAATGTTTATAGTGGAAGGTCCGATATTATTTTTTCTGAGCTCCTTTAGAAGCGAAACATTGTGAGGTGAATCGTGTTAGTTTCGCTCCTACGGAGCGAGCCGATTAGATATGGGTCTGGCGTTCCTATAAACATTTCGCTCCTAACGGAGCGAAGTCCTCTGCAATAAGGTATGGAGTGCGGTGACCTGTCACCGCTTTTGCTTGCTGTGACGAGATGAAAGCGGCGACAGGTCGCCGCACTCCAAAGAATCATGCCCACACAGATTCACGCCGTAGTAATCACCGCCAGCGACGCATGCGCGCGTGGTGAGCGCGAAGACAAGTCGGGCCAGTTGTTGGTCGAACTTTTGACCGGAGCCGGCGCGCGCATCGTGGCCCAAGAACTCCTCACCGATGATTTGGAACCGCTCTCAAACAAGTTGCGCGAATATGCCGACCGGCCGGATGTGAATCTGATCGTGACCACGGGCGGCACGGGCTTTGGTCCACGCGATAACACACCGGAAGCCACGCAGCGAATCCTAGAGCGCAACGCCCCCGGACTCGCTGAAGCCATGCGCATGCAAACTTTGCAGAACACACCGATGGCGATGATCTCGCGCGGCGTTTCCGGCACTCGCTCAGGCGCGCTCATCGTGAACCTGCCCGGCTCACCCAAAGGCGTGCGCGAGAGCTTTGAAGTGATCCGGCCCGTGCTCGGCCATGTGATCGATTTGCTTGCGGGTGAGACGCGACATAATTCGCAAAAGAGTTGACACGAAAACCGCGTTCGTAAAGAATGCGGCCAAGTTTGACTACTCTCATGGACTTCGACGTCTTCCTTTCTCACAACAGCAAAGACAAGCGTGCGGTGCGAGAGTTAAAGGGACTGCTCGCGGCTAACGGGCTAAACGCGTGGTTGGACGAAGATGAACTTCAGCCGGGCATTCCCTGGCAGCAACTACTCGAAGCCGGTATTAAGAACTCCAAAAGTGTGGCCGTACTCATAGGTAAGGATGGTCTAGGCCCTTGGGAAGATGAAGAAATGCAAGCGGCTCTTGTGCTCGCGGTGAGAGACAAACGTCCTTGTATTCCGGTCCTCTTGCCCGGGGCATCTGCGAAGCCTGAGTTGCCGATGTTTCTTGGAAATCGAACTTGGGTTGACCTCTGCGCAGGTTTCAACGAACAGGGTCTGGCCAAGCTCATTTGGGGAATCACCGGCAATAAGCCGAATCGAATTGCGAGGTCGACTCAGCCTGTGGGCCAAGGAGTTCAAGCAATTATTGCCCCCACCAGACTTCATCACGGTGCCGATCATCTTTTCGGACGAGAAGAGGAACTGGCAGCCCTAGATCAACTGGCAAACGATCCTTCCAAGAAGGTACTTACAATTGTTGCTTTTGGCGGTATCGGGAAAACTTCCCTTGTGATCGAGTGGATGGCGCGGCAGGCAGCGAAGAATTGGCAAGGATTCGACCGTGTTTTTGATTGGTCCTTCTTCAGCCAGGGCACACGCGAAAAGGGCGGTCCTTCGGCGGATACTTTTGTCGGCGCTGCTCTAAGATTCTTTGGAGACGAGCCGATGGCCCAGAGCGCTGCCTCAGCTTGGGATAAAGGCGCACGCCTCGCTCAACTCGTCGGGCAAGGGCGCACGCTAATGGTGCTTGACGGAGTCGAACCGTTGCAACATCCGCCTGGCCCTTTGGTTGGTGAACTCAAGGATCCGGCGCTGGCCACGCTGCTCAAAGGCCTGGCCAGGAGTAATTCAGGTCTGTGCATAGTTACCACGCGTGAACGAGTGGCCGACCTCGCGCCTTTCCGAGAAACCACAGCACCTGAGTGGCTACTGCAACACCTTTCGATTCCGGCGGGAGTCGAATTACTGAAGACTCTTGGCGTGCGCGGAACTGCAGCCGAGTTCCAGCAACTGGTCGAGCGGGTGGCGGGGCACGCTCTAACGCTAAATCTTCTCGGTCGTTATCTGACCAGGGCGCATGGAGGTGATATCCGCAAACGCGATCAAGTGAAGTTCGAAAAAGCAGATGCGGCGACTCAGGGTGGCTACGCGTTCAAAACAATCGGAGCCTATGAAAGATGGTTGAGTGAAGGTGGGGAAAACGGCGCGCGGCAACTGGCTGTCCTTCAATTGCTGGGTTTGTTTGATCGACCTGCTAACGCTGGCTGCCTGGCTGCGCTGCGCGACGAGCCGGTGATCGCTGGCTTAACTAACCCACTTGTGGGATTAGACGAAGAGGATTGGAACCTAACCCTGTCATCACTTTCTGAATGCGGCCTCGTGTCACTGCAAACCGAATACTTGGTCAACGGCAATCAGCAATTGACAATTGATGCCCATCCGCTCATTCGCGAATACTTTGCCAAGCGGCTTCGGGAGGGCAATGTCGAAGCCTGGCGCTCCGCTCACCGCCGTATCTACGAACACCTCACGAATGGTGCTGAGTACCAGCCTGACACTCTCGAAGCACTTCAACCCCTTTACCAAGCCGTCGCGCACGGTTGTTTGGCCGGAATGGAGGAAGATGCTCGCGCAAATGTCTATCGCGATCGCATTCTGCGCGGAACAGGACCCAGTGGGTTTTACAGCTGGAAGAGTCTCGGTGCTTTTGGTTCAAATCTTGCGGCGCTTGTTTGGTTTTTCGAGAAACCTTGGAGCCGACTTTCGGCTTCCATTCCAAAACCCAATCACGGATGGCTTCTTAATGAAACCTCCATTCAGCTTCGCGCTTTAGGTCGGTTAATCGAGGCCCTTGAACCTATTCGCACGGCAACAAGCCAAGCCGTCACCGACCGCAATTGGCTCAATGCCTTAATCGCCACCAGCAATCTTAGCGAGCTAAGATTGACACTAGGCGAAGTAGCGAAGGCTGTAGAGGAAGCCGAACAATCCGTAAAGTACGCCGACCCCGGGGCCGAGGCGTACGGTCGCACTATGTGCCGAGCACGCTTGGCCGACGCTTTGCACCAAGCGGGCCGCCAAAATGAGGCCGACACATTCTTTCGACAAGCCGAACAGATACAGGCAGATGCCGATCCGTCGCATCCTCTACTTTATTCAATAAACGGTTTCCAGTATTGCGATTTGTTACTAGCCTCAGGCGAACGACTGGCTTGGCGTGTTTTTGACGAAATCGAAGTGGTGGAGCCTGACGGCGAGAGTGCGGCGGACTCGTGCGATGCTGTCATTCAGCGTGCCGCCCAAACACTCAAGTGGGTTCAAGATGCGCGCGTAGGCTTTCTAAGCGTCGCAGTTGATTATCTTACGCTTGGTCGCGCGGCATTTTATGGAAGCATTTTGAAAAACACAAGCAATGATCGCCGCGCACTCAATGATTCGCGGCAAATGAATGTGGCTAACACGTTGGACAACGCAGTCGATGACCTCCGCCGCTCAGGGGAGCAACGATTTCTTCCACTTGGCTTACTTACTCGATGTTGGTTCCGGTCTCGTAACGGCGCACACATCGGCCCTGACAGCGCGCAGGAAGATCTCGACGAAGCCTGGGAAATTGTCGAGCGTGGCCCGATGAAACTATTCATGGCCGACATTCATCTTTATCGTGCGCGGCTGTTTCATAAAGTGAAGCCTTACCCGTGGAACAAGAATCCGGATGGAAGTGAGCGCGGACCGAAAGATGATCTCGCCGATGCCCGCAGATTGATCGAACAGTGTGGTTACTGGCGGCGGAAAGAAGAGCTCGAAGATGCAGAAGAAGCGGCGAAGAACTGGTAGTTGTACACAACCGTTGAAGAACGGCAGCCAGTGGCAACTCGGATGCCTTATTGCGTGAGGCGCTCTGGATTGTCTCAACCTCGACTTTGCTTAAGGAGATTCTCAAGACCCGGCTATGCCGTCTGATGTGCGGAAGCGCTCTGCGCTTCCGCTGCGATCCAAGATCAATTCGGGGCTCCGCCCTAGCCGATTGGGCACAGCCCGCAATTCAAGACGCGGGCTTGCCGGAAGGCCAAGGCCTTCCGCACATCAGACGGCATAGCCGAGAATTTTGTAGTCAGAGCTCGCCGGCTTTGACGGCGCTTTAGATCGCGCACGTCCAGCACGCGGGCGGCATTGGAAGCTCAACCTTCCGATTGGGGCCGATCCGCTACCGCAGATGGTACTGACCTCACAGCGCAAGTCGTCAAAAACCTGTCGCGAGAGCTTTGAAGTGATTCGGCCCGTGCTCGGTCATGTGATCGATTTGCTTGCGGGTGAGACCCGGCACCGCTGACCTCCACCAAATTATGGACTGAGGTCGAACCTGTAACTATAATGGCGGCCAGCCGTACGATGTCACGACAAACGTCGAAGCCTCATTTTGACTTTGGGTGATCTGTCTGACTAAGCCCATCTTAATTCGAGTGTTTATTGATCCTTTACTGTCCCCGTGGCTGAGCAACCCATACTTTTCCTGAGCCATTCCACCGCGAGGCTCCCTCCCGGCGATATCGCCGTAAAAGTGAAGAACGCTTTGGTAAAAGCACTGAAGGCCAACGGCTGGTATGTCTTTGTCGATTCCCAATCCGTGAAAGGCGGTGATCTTTGGCGGACCGAGATCCTTCACAGCCTGGCAACTTCAAAGGCCGGAATCATTCTCTTGAATAAAGATGCCGCCGAATCCGCTTGGGTAAGGGCCGAGGCGCAGATCTTGTGCTTTAGAAAATCGATCAATTCCGCGTTCCCACTCTTGCCGATCGTTCTGCCCGGGGCGGACATCGACGCAACCTTTCTGAAAACCTACGAACCGTTCCAGTTCAACGAAATCCAGCGGTCCATGTTTACCTTCAAAGCCGGCGATTCCGTCCCCACATTTGCGAAAAGCGTGGCCAACAACAGTAATCTGGAACAAGGCAAGCAAAGTGTGGCGATTGCTGACTGGGTACAAAGAGTTGTGGACATCATCGGAGGCTTAAAGCCCGATGTGCTCAGCCGGGTGGTCGGAAAGCTGAAACTGACCGCGGTGCCTGAACTGCTGGAACCCACTCCGGCCGGCGAGGTTTGTCTCCGCGTTCGCAGCGCGCTCGCTAATCTCTTACATCACGAGTCGCCACAGGTGTCCTTTGACGCAGTGAAATTATTGATCGCAGCGCTCTCGAAAGAGAGTGCGCTCAGGCTAAGAACTTACTTGCAGTCAAAGTGGGTTGAGAATGAAAGCGCGGAATTACTGCTGCTGGCCGCGAGAGCGCCAGAGCAGCAAGGGCTTCTCGGGTTGAACACCAGCCTGCAGTTGGTGGTGAATCAATACAAGGACCGTCTCACTACTGAGATACCGCTGGAGGGGCCAATCCCCCGATTCATCGATGTGGCCCAGCCCAACGGCGACTTTGACGAAGCGGGTTTGACGAAAAAGGTAGAAGACGCGATCACGAAGCGGTTTTTCCCGATCCAGAGAACGTATGAGAACGGCGAGCCAATGCCTTTGGAGGAAGCCGTCGCGGAGGTGTTGCAGCCCGATGGGTTTGCCGTCGCGTTTTTATGGCCACCGTATTGCGACAAGTCTTTTCTCAAAAAACTTCGCGGACGATTCCCCCGAATTGTCTTCATTGCCTTGTCAGGTGACAAAGCGCAGGCCGCTTCTGAATATGTGGAAGCCGGAGGCCGAGATTTAGTTCCCAAACTTACGTCGCAAAAACTGAATCAACTGTCTGAACTTATTTCGAGTTGGGACAGTTTGCTTGAATTGAACTTTCCTTAAAGAAGGTCGCTGATATGAATAAGCCAGCTGCATATAAACCTTTTCTTCCGTGGAGAAATCTCTCCGCTGCGGAAATCCCCCCGTACCGTCCTGACGACCGCTCCGGCGCATTGTATCTGGAAGATGAGAAGCTCCGGTTCGTAACCGAGGTTGCGATCGTGACGCAGCGTCCGTTGCTGCTGCGCGGTGAGCCCGGCTCTGGAAAATCCTCTTTCGCTCCTTTTGTCGCCCGTAATCTTAACTGGCGGTACTACGAGCACACTGTCACCGGAAGAACTGAAGCGAAGGACCTGCTGTGGCGTTTCGACGCGCTGCAAAGATTGCGCGATGCCCGGCGTGCAACTTCAACCGATGACCTGTCTGCGGGGCAGTACATCACGCCGGGCCCGCTATGGTGGGCATTCAACCGGCCGGATGCGCTGGCGTTGGCAGGTCGGGTTGCGCAGGGTCAGTCGAGTGGATCCGAGCCGTTTGCCGAATTGAACCAAGTCCGCGACCGGTTGCGCGCCGTCGTTCTAATCGACGAGATCGACAAGGCCGATCCAAATGTGCCGAACGACCTTCTCGAAGTGCTGGGCACAAATCGCTTCAATGTCGAGGAAGCCGATCATGTCGTGAGCCGCGAGTCTGTAAAACCTGCCGGCGACAAAGCATCTCCAAACCGCCATGGATCGTTGCTAACAGTAATCACTACTAACGAAGAGCGTGATCTGCCCAGCGCTTTCCTGCGCCGTTGTGTCGTCCACCAAATTGCCGAGCCCGAAGAGCCCGAGAAAAAGCGTGAGCGCCTGGTGAGCATCGCGCTTCTGCACATGCAGCCGATGGTCGATGCCAGGAAGGACGGCCTGAAAATGGTTGGGGAGATTGCTGGGAAATGTCTCGAGTTACGCGACGATGCCAAACGCAGGCAGCGTCGTGGCCCGAGCATCGCAGAGTTTCTCGACGCGGTGCGATTCTGTTTGGTTCGCGGACTCACACCTGATAACGACGAGTGGAAGGTAGTTCAGCAGAGTGTGCTCTTGAAATAGAGACTGGTTCCACCGCAACCTCTCATGAAAGAAAGACACCCGCGAAGTGAGAATGGCCTGACTGAGGCGCTTCAGGTTTGTGATGCGCTCGGCGTTCGCGAAGGCATTTACGCGCAATGGCTGGCTGAATGTCTCGGTTTAGGCTGGAAAGAATCAATCGCTGCTCCAGGACAAGACCAACGGGAGACTTCGGCCGGAGCCACTCCTTCCCAGGACAGCTCCGTCGCCGAGACGCCGCCAACCACCGAACCCAGAAAACTGAAACTGCTGGATCCCGTCGCGAAAGAGCCTATGGCGTTCGAACAAGCCTTCGAGGGGCAGGCCGAAAAGATTCGCAACGCTGACGAAATAAGACCTGCGTCCTTCGCCGCAGCCGAGACACGTCCGGAATTTCAACCCTTGTTCCTCGACCGGTGGTTTCAGGGCATCTTCAGCGCGGTGCTGGGAGTAAAAGTTCTCTCTTCCGAAATTGATTTTCGCAAGTTGGAACGTCACGTCATCCAGGAAGAGTTTTTTGCTCAACTGCCTTTTAAGACATGTACCAAGCTGGTCAAAGGAGTCTACGTGTTGTTGGATCGATCGGAATCAATGCAACCGTTCTGGCGCGATCAAGATGAATTGATCGGACGTCTCCGGCGAATGCTCGGCGCCGCGCTGGTGCAATCCTCATGGTTTGAATATGACGCCTTTTCCAGACGCATCATTTGGCCCACGCCGCGCCAGTTTCGGATCGAGACACCTGTCTTGCTGGTCACAGATTTTGGCCGCGGCAAGGCCCCGGCTACAGCTCAAACAATGGACTGGGAACCCTGGCAGAAACTAATTCTCGAGCCGGCCCAAAGCAGTCGCTCACCAATCTTTGCTCTGATTCCGGCCGCGAAGGACTTTTGGCCGGCGACGCTTGCCCGATTCATCGATTGTTCACTGCTGTGGGATCGTGAAACCTCTCCGCTGATCGCGGCCAGGCAGTGCCGAAAGTAGTTAGATAAATGGACACTCTGGATGCCAACCTGATCGAAGCAGCGCGCTCGGAACTCGCCGTCTACTCGCGAAGAACTCCCGAGGTGGTCGCTTTGGCCAGTGTTGCTTCGCTGGCGAGAGCGGTCGAGCCCGAACTTCTTCGCGCTCTCCGCGTGGGTTTGGGAACTCGCATTTCGGGCACGCGGCTATCTGTTTCAGCCGAATCGACCCTCTGGTTCAGTGATCTTGTAGAGAGCCGGGGTGCTGATGCCATCACTCTCCGCCCCGAAGTCCTTTACGTGTTGCGGCCCAAGCTGGCCACTGATCGCCAACTGCTCGAAGACGCCAGGACCATCGTGGAGGATTGTCACAAGTCGGCGCCTGACGTTCTTCAATGGGAAGAACGCATCGTCTATTTGGCGCTTACTGGCCGGACGGCGATGCTGGAAGAAGAGACCTGGCGCGGCTTGCGCAGCGTTTCGCAGGGAATGAGGCAGCCTCTGGTCAATTGGATAAGCGACATGTGGCTGCGCTTGCCGTCAGAGGCGACGTCGAATCCGGTTCTTAACAAGCTCTATCAATACAACTCGGGATTGCTTCGGCGCAAACCGCAAACAGCTTCTGGCGGTGAAACTTCCGCCACCGATTCGCTTCTGGATTTTTCTTCCTTTCCTACACGCGAACTGGGAGTTGTTTTGCGTGACGATCGTTTCATCATCGGCCACTTGCCAGAGGCTGAGTTCGGAATTGAAGTGCCCGATCTCAACCCCGTGGAATTGGATGTTGCCTTTGGTACTAGCAGCGATTGGGTCGAACAGCGGAAGGTCGAGCGCGGGCAGGTTGCCGAAATCGTCATTCCGAACGGCGACACGATTCGCGTGCGGACACTGGCTGGACATGTTCACGAGTTGGCGGTTTCGTTCTTTCAACCGGAAAAGCCAAAGGGCCTCAAACCTAAAGTATTCATCAATTATTCTCACGATTCCCCACAACATCGTGACCGCGTGCTTGAACTCTCTGAACGGCTGCGTGCAGACGGTGTTGAAACCATCCTCGACCAATACGTGGCCGGCGGCAACCCCGCGCAGGGATGGTTTCAGTGGCAAGAAGATCAAATCGAGAAGGCCGATTATGTTGTCGTCGTCTGCACTGAGATTTTCTATCGACGATTTGTTAAAGATCCGCGTCAGCCCCAGCGCGAATGGCCGGATTGGGAAGTCGACGTGACTGCAAAACGAATTACGAGTCCTCGCGATCGAGGCAAGTTCATACCGGTCTATCTGACACGGGCTGATGAGAATTGGCTTCCCATAGCGCTGCACGGTTCGACGTATTACGACCTTACTTCGCTTGAAGGATACAGGGAACTCTTGAGGCACTTAAACGAGCCACCTCGAGCAAGAGAGCCGCTTGCTGAGGAGTCCCGAACGGAAATCAGCGAACGCCTGTCTGCCGTCGATATCTTTGCCCCGCTCTCTGTTGAAGAGATAGAAAACCTCGCCGCAGCCGCAGTACGACACATATTTGCTCCCGGCGAGTTCGTGATTCGCGCTGGCGATCAAGGGGCTTCGATGTTCGTGCTCCACAGGGGACGGGTAACCGTTCAGGTGGACGAAGACGGGGAAGCTCGCACCGTCGCGGTGCTCGGCGAGGGAGCGTTTTTTGGCGAGATGGCCCTGTTCACAGGAGAGCCACGAACCGCAGACATCGTAGCGCTGGAAGAAACTGAAGTACTCGAAATTGGCCGCGCCGCAATGAAACATTTGTTTGAAACGAATCCCGACCTCGCGGAATCAATCAGTTGGACGATCGCGGAGCGACGGGAAGGCCTCCAAGCCAGCTCCCAGCGCACCGCGAAGAACGCCAAGACCCAACAGGAACGCTTGCTCAATTCGATTAAGCGGTTTTTTCAGGACAAAGATGCTGCCCCACCATCCGGAATGTATGACATCTCCCGCATCATGAAATACGCCCCGGCCGAACTAGTCGGTCGCGAACAGGAGGTGAAGGCACTTGAAGATTTGTGGGAAAAAGCTGTGCGCGATGAAACCAGCCGCGTGCACATTCTCATACTCGTCGGCCTTGGGGGCGAAGGCAAGACATCACTCGTAGCCAAATGGACGGCCGACTTAGCCCATCGAGACTGGCCCGCATGTGACGCCGCTTTTGCCTGGTCGTTTTATAGCCAGGGCGCCAGCGATCGCGTACTGGCGTCATCCGATGGTTTTCTGAAAGAGGCACTCACATTCTTTGGCGATCCGGACATGGCAAATAGTTCAATGCCCGCGTTCGAAAAAGGGCGACGGCTGGCCCATCTGGTTGGCGAGCGACGCACCCTCTTGATTCTCGATGGCGTTGAACCGCTTCAGTATCCACCCACCTCGCCCATGTCCGGCGAACTCAAGGATCAGGGTGTCAGCGCTCTGTTGAAAACTCTGGCCGCGAGCAATCGTGGAATGTGCATCATCACGACGCGCCATTCGATCGCCGACATGCGGGCCTTCCGCGACACCTCTGTAATCGAGCTCACGCTGGAAAGGCTCTCGCGCGCGGCCGGCGTCTCTCTGCTGAGAAGACTTGGCGTCAGAGGGACGGAGGCAGAATTCGAGACGCTCGTGGATGAGGTCAAGGGTCATGCGCTCACGCTCAACCTGGTCGGTAACTTCCTGCGCGACGCTCATGGGGGCGACATCCGCAAACGCGATTTGTTGAACCTGGAGCCCACGGACGGAGAAGAATTCGGCAACATGTATGCCCCTTATATCCGAGGGTTGGAGAGTGAGGGAGAAAGAGGCGAGCGAGCCGTTGCCCTGCTGCGACTACTTGGTCTGTTCGACCGTCCTGCTACCATTGATTCTTTGAACGCGCTGTGGCAGGGGGAAATCATCACCGGCCTGACTGAACCGCTCTTAAGCCTCAGTGAAGCGCAACGCAACATTTCGCTTACGCGCCTGGCGGAGGCCAAATTGGTGATTCTCAACCGGGCTAGTTACGGTGAGATTACATCAATAGATACTCCCCCTATGTTGCGCGGATATCTTGCCCAGCAATTAAGAACCAAACAACCCGAGGCTTGGCGAGAGGCTCATCGGCGGCTTTATGAACACTTTTCCGAAACGACGGCGGACCGGAGCGAACCAACCCTCGAAGACCTCGAGCCGCTCGGGCAAGCGGTCCGGTCTGGTTGTGAGGCGGGCCTGCATCAAAAGGCATTCGATGACGTCTACGTCCAACGAATGCAACGCGGGAACGAGGGTTATGTGTGGCGCAAGCTTGGGGCCTTCGGCTTTGACCTCGGAGTAATAGCGAATTTCTTTGAGCAATACTGGCTTACGCTTTCTCCCGCTCTTTCGCAAATCGCTCAGGCCTTTCTCCTTCATAATGCCGCATTCGATTTGCGAGCTCTGGGGCGCTCGACTGAAGCCCTCGATCCCATGCGCACAGCCTTGGCGCTTCAAATCACCCAGAGTGATTGGAAGAACGCCGCGACCAGTGCGGGCAACCTGAGCGAACTCGAGTTGACACTAGGCGACACATCCGGGGCCGTGCGTGACGCTGAGCAGGGCATCTCATTCGCCGACCGTAGCACCGATGGTTTTCAGTTTGTAGCAAGACGCGAAAACCTGGCTGACGCGTACCACCAGTCAGGCAAACTATCGCAGGCTGAGAAACTCTTTTTTGATGCCGAGCACATGCAGGCCCGGCGACAGCCCAAGACCCCGTTGCTCTATTCAGTCGGAGGATTCCGTTATTGTGATCTACTGCTCAGCCAACCTGAGCGCGCAGCGTGGCGAGTAAAGTTGCATCTTAAGCCTCGACAATCAGATTTCAAGTCTTTGGCAGCAAAATGCGAAGCAGTGATTGATCGTACCTCCCAGACGCTGAGATGGATCGCCGAATACGGACGAGACCTTTTGAGCCCCGCGCTCGATCACCTCAGCTTGGCTCGCGCCGCCATCTACTTGACGATTCTGGGCGACCGGCGCCCCGAGCTCCGCTCGGAAATAGACGCCGCTGTTAACGGCCTCCGCCGCGCGGGCCAGCAACACTACCTGCCGTATGTTCTTCTCACGCGGGCGTGGGCGCGGACTCTTACCGGAGAATCCGGCGTAGAAGGCGATCTCGAAGAAGCCTGGGAGATCGCTGAGCGTGGGCCAATGCGACTTCACATGGCTGACATTCACCTCTATCGCGCCCGGCTGTTTCATGCAGCGAAGCCTTATCCGTGGAACAAATTCCCCGACGGCAGTGGGGGACGTGGGCGCAAAGAGGATCTTGCGGCGGCGCGAAAGTTGATTGAGCAATGTGGTTACTGGCGTCGAAAGGAAGAACTCGAGGACGCGGAAGAAGCGGTAAAGAATTGGGGGAGCTCCTAACCTGGTCGCTGCAAGAGGATTCGCGCTAAGTGCTTTGGAGTGCCGGATGTGACTTTGCCCTGAAACTGCTGCTTCAGGCTCGGCTACGCCATCTGATGTGCGGAAGCGCTCTGAGCTTCCGATGCGACCAATGATCAGTTCGGGCCTCCGCGCCAGGGATGGCCAAAATCTAAGAGGTGGACTTGCCGGAAGGCCAAAGGCTTTCCGCACATCAGGCGGCAACGCCGCTTATCAACCGAGGAGGCCCGTATGAAAACCATCGTTGCGTTCGCGACTCTCGCACTGATTCTCTCGCTCTGCAATCTTCTTAATCGGCACGGCCATTCCAATGACAATGCGAACAGTCGCCAGTCAGGAACGAGCACGGAATCGAACTCAAACGCGTCTGCTGCAAACACCTCGGCGCCGCGACAGGATCTCGGCAGTGCGCCACCGCCAAAAGCGCCGGGCGTGCCCACCTCGCAGGCAGCGCCCGTAACGAACGCAAATCGCACCAACGCTGCGCCCCGTGCGCCGATTTCAGGCGGCGTAGTCAACGGGAAAGCGACCAGCCTGCCGCAACCGGCGTATCCGCCGATCGCCAGGGCCGCGCATGCGTCCGGCGCAGTCAACGTGCAGGTGACGTTGGATGAAAGCGGCAGAGTGATTTCTGCTCACGCGGTCAGCGGTCATCCGCTGTTGAAGGCTTCGGCAGAATCCGCTGCGCGTCAGGCAAAGTTTTCACCCACACTTCTCTCGGGCACGCCCGTGAAAGTGACGGGAATCATTGTCTACAACTTTGCCGCGCAGTGATGTGCGAATCACACCGTCGCACTTCGCGGTGGCCACGGCTGTTGGTTATTGGTGGTTTGTGAGGTGGGCAGGCGCCAGGTCGGCTCCGCAATCACAGGTTCGTACGAAGTCTCATCTTCTTCTTCCACAGGCTCAGACGAGAATTCCAGCAGTCCGTCTTTGCAAAGTTGGTTCAGCCCGAATATACACACCTGGTCTAACGGAATTCCATCAAATGCGCCGTCAGGCATCGAAAGCTCGCGGGCGATTTCACTAATCGAGCGTCGCCCATCGCACAGCGCCAGCAGTTGTAGCGAGAGCGGAGACATCTTCCACACTTTTGTCTGTTTCTCGAGCGGAGTGAAAACCACGGTCGTCTGGCGCTCCGCAATCTTTCTGAGGTCAACTCCCGCTCGCAGGCTTTTGATTACTTCGCTGTAGTCCACGTCAAGCTCGAGCATGAACAGCCCTTCAGATCGACGTGGGACGCTTTCCGGATTGAGCTCAACTTCGGGCATTGCCGCACGATCGGCTGGGTGGCGAGGACTAAACAAAAGACTCTCAGCAGCCAGCACGGCGGAAATCGCGGCCGGGGCTGCAGCCATTTCCGGGATGTAACAGCTCTTTACAAACTCTAATAGCTCGCTGCGAAATCTGCGATGAGAATAGTAAGGAGTTCTGCCGAGGTCTTCATCCGTGTCGCACTGACTGCGGTTGGATCGCCACGCGGTCCAGCGATCGAAGACTGCTAAAACATCACCACTGTCTTGAAGTAACGCGACGGGCAGCCAACGAAACCACGTGGCCAGATACGTCACGAAATCCAGCACTTCTTTGACGTAGCGGCGATCGAGCAATGCGGGTATTGAGTAAAAGTTCGGAAAGATATCGGGGTAGGACTTGATCATTTCCACTTCCAACGGATCCTGACGCCAGCCCTGTTGAGACATGTCGGAAACAAGATCGTCGTAAACGAGCTCATCTTTGTGCTGCTCCTGAATGGGCGTCGCCGCCAGCGGCGCCAGCAAAGAGCATTGAGGCTCGGCATGATCAAACCTGATTGAATCGATGAAGAAATGGATGGTGTCCCTCAGATCATCACGCGTCTCTTCCGGAAAGCCCACGATAAGCGCCACGGTCGTATCAATGCCACAGCGATCGGCGAACGCGATCCGAGAAACCGCTTCCTTCAAATCCAAATTCTTTTTGATGACGTGCTGCAAACGCTGAGAACCCGTTTCAATACCAAAGAAAATCCCGCGACAGCCCGCCTCGCCCATCAAACGAATCAAATCGTCGTCGATACAATCCGTCCGGGCACTGCATCCCCAGGTAAACATCTCGCCGCTTTCACGCACCGCTTCGCAAAAAGCAATCACCTTCCTGCGATCAACCGTGTACATGTCGTGCACAAGACTGAAATAGTTGATGCCGTACTCTTTCTTAATAAAGCTAATCTCCTCGATCATTTTGCCGGGCGACTTAAGGCGAAAATTGCGCCTGAAGAAGTCGTTGGTCGAACAGAAGGTGCAGGCGAATGGACAGCCTCGCCCAATCTCGAGATGAATCCCACCGCGCTTCCGCAGGTGCGGATCAAGATCGAGTGCCGGCAGCGGCAAGGCGTCAAGGTTCGTGACCACTGGCGCATTAGCGTTTCGAACGACTTGATCACCCCGTCGGAAAGTAATTCCCTGAAGGTTCTCCCAGTTCCCTTCATTTGTGGCCAGACGCATCAGCAGCGCATGGAAGGTTTCGTCTGCCTCTCCACGCACAATAAAGTCGATACAGGGAAAGGCCTTCATCGTGGGAACATCAACCACCGATGCCTGTGGCCCTCCAAGGACGACCTTTGATTTCGGATTGATTTTCTTGATTTCTGCGGCGAGACGCAGGGTCAACGGATAGGAACTGCAGATCGTACTCAATCCGAAAACATCAAAACGCAAAGTCTTCAAATGTTCGACGACGAACGGAAGGAAGAACTCATCATTCCTGCCGTCTTCACCTTCGACGCTCTGATGCTGTTCCTTCAAAAAAGCGAGAAACAAATCGTCCAGATTTACGACCTGACAGCTGAAACCCTCTTTCCGGAGGATGGCTGCGAGCGTGAGGATGCCGAGCTGCGCGCCAGTGGTTGAATGGGTTTCGGTTACCAGCTCAAAATCGATGAAGTCCGCGACGGTGAGCGCGGACAAAAGGCAGACGGTCGGCCTTGCAGCGGACACATCTCTCATGACCGACCCGTCCGGGAGGGCGCGTATTTGATGAAACTGACTCTCGTTCATGTCGTCCCGTTACGAATGCGCCGGACACGACCGCGGTGCGAAAGCGAACTGTCGCACGTCACCGATTCTCTTCGGTGAATGAGGCGCCTCATGCGTTTCGAAAATTGTCACACAACCTGGGACTTCGATTTCGCTTTGGGCCGGGCTTTAGCTTTGGGTTTTGGTTTGGATTTCTTGTATCCGGATTTCGACTTGGACGGTTTCTTTTTCGTCGCCGCCTCGAGCACCGTGTTAGACGAATCCATCAACTGCCCCCGAATAACATCCGCGGGCTGGTTCTCGAACGCCTCTTGCAGCTGACTTATTTGGCTCTCAGACAAATTGGACATGAATTTAGACCTCCAAATTTTGGGATCGGATTTGAAGTCACATGCCGATTCTTCGACAAGCGGAAAAAGTGATTGGAGCGACTTTCGTGATGCCGATAAGCAGGAGCGAAAAGGCCCAACCACTGATGGGTTCACTTATCTAGCAACTACAGTTGCTAATGACTGCGCTCTATATACTCTTGCGAGATTGAGCAGTCAACAAAAAGTGCGGATAAAACTTGATTTTATGATCTGGCATGGCTTTGCCTCAAAAGTCCGAAAGGGCACCTCTCATTCACACCGGGCTTTAGCCCGGTGATAAGCAGAGAGGAGAATGATGAACCGTTTAACGGTTTACTTTTATTAAGACACTCAGGCGATTTTGCCTGGTAAACGACACGGAGAAACCGTTGAAACGGTTCCTATGATTTTCACGGTCTTTGATCGCCGGGCTGAAGCCCGGTGTGAATGAGAATAAGAGTGAGACTGTCAGACTTTTGAGGCAAAGCAATCTGGCATGGGAAATGGTGGGCCTGAAAGTGACCTAAGCACCGCTGTCAGAGAACTACCTGTTGACTTTGATCTGGCGCGACACTTACTATTCCCGCGTTCGCACTGACAGACCTATTTAGTCGCAATCTTCGAAACGCAATAATGCTGCTGCTTTTGCAAGCAACAACAACCGCGAGAACCATCGGTGGACCATCGACCGCGTATTTGCCGGTGATGGTCTTTTTCGTTTTTGCAGTCGTCTTCCCGGTTCTGCCGCTCGTGCTTGGCCGCTTCCTGCGCCCTTGGAAATACCAGAAGGACAAGATGCGGCCCTACGAGTGTGGCATCGACCCGGAGACGGGCGCGCATGATCGCTTTACCGTCCGGTACTACATCGTAGCGATGCTGTTTCTGATCTTCGATGTCGAAACGATATTTCTGCTGCCCTGGGCAATCATTTTCATGGGTGACGATTTTTCGTTTACCAAATTCGCCCTGATCGAGATGTTTGTCTTCATCGGCATCCTGGTGGTGGGTTATTACTACGCGTGGCGCAAAGGCGCGTTAGAATGGGCTTGAGACCGGTAAAATCATAAATCGTGAATAGAACGAACCGACTATTTACGATTCACGATTTACGATTAACGACTTATGGCTGAACACGACGAGGGCTTTGTCCTCACTACAGTTGATTCGATTACGAATTACGTGCGGCGCACAGTCGCGGCGAAAGCTGTCGATCTGGGCGCGCCGGTGATCAACTGGGCGCGCAAGTCAGCCATCTGGCCGATGACGTTTGGTTTGGCCTGTTGTGCGATCGAAATGATGGCGACCGGCGCAGGGCGCTTTGATATCGATCGCTTCGGCGCCGGCGTCTTTCGACCCAGTCCGCGCCAAAGCGATCTAATCATTATCGCGGGCACCGTTACTTTGAAGATGGGTCCGGTGGTGCGCAGGGTGTTTGACCAAATGCCTGAGCCGAAATGGGCGATCGCGATGGGCGCATGTGCTTCGACCGGCGGGCCCTTCGATTCGTACTCGACCATGCAAGGCGTCGATCGCACCATCCCGGTTGACGTTTACATTCCAGGTTGTCCCCCGCGACCCGAAGCGCTTCTCTATGGCCTGATGCGTCTGCAGGACATCATCATGCGCGAAGTTCCTTCGGCTTATATCTTTGAATCCGATGGCACGGTGCGGCGTCAAAGAACTTTCGATGCCGACCCCGCCGAGCTTCCGGCCGCAAATAAGCCCGCCGAAGCCGTCGCCTAGTGGAAAGTCCCGGGCCGAGTAGTTATCATACCTCCACACTAGTTCCCTCAACTTTCGTCTTTGCTAATTCCTGAAGGAGAAGTGTCATGAAACTCAACCAGTCAAAACTTTTCTTAATCGTTCTTTTGTTGCTGCTCGTTGTGCCCAGCATCGCGTTGGGCCAAACCACCAAGCCACGCTTGAGACGCAATACTCCAAGAGCAGTCACGCGGCTAGTGCCGGTCGGGACAAATCTCAAGGTCCGTCTTAATGACACGCTGTCGAGCAAAGAATCGCGCGCCGGCGACAAGTTCACCGCTTACGTGCTGGATCCTGTGCGGTTCAACGAAAGCACCGTGCGCGGGCACATTCGCTCGATCGTTAAGTCCGGCAAGGTCAAAGGCCGCACCACCATGAATCTCACCTTCGATTCAATCTCGCTCGCGGACGGCCGCACCGGCACGTTGCACGGTTACGTCACTAAGGTCTACGGGGGCCGCACCGATGAAGAAGGCGGAGTTCAGTCCGGTAGTCGTGGCAGGCAGACGATTAAGCGCAGCGGCATCGGCGCGACGGCCGGCGCTATCATCGGCGGCATTGCCGGAGGTGGTAAAGGCGCGGCGATTGGCTTGATTTTGGGCGGCGCCGGCGGCGCAGGCTCGTTGGCCATTGGAGGCAGCAAAGAGCTGAAACTCGAGAACGGCACAGAGATGTTGGTCCATGTGACCCAGTAACCCTGATTGGTCGCGGCGGCACGCTCAATGACAACTCGTCATCGTCGAATTGTTTCGCGTTTTCTCCTGCCCGTGTTTGCCGCCGCGATTTTCAGCCTCTTCGCAATTAGTTCGGCCTCAGGGCATCCGTCCTGGGGAATCGTCGTCAATTCCAACGGAGTCGTTTACTTCAGCGATCTGGAAACCATCTGGAAGATTGACCCGAGCGGCAAACTCACGGTCGTTCGTGCCGGAGTCAGTGGACGACACATCCACGAGCTCTCAATCGATGAGCACGACAACATCTACGGTCCGGACTTCAGCTACTCCAACCGAAAGTGGATTACGGGATTTTGGAAGATGACGCCGGAAGGCAGTGTTACTTACCTGACTCAGCCCAGCGAACACCCAGCCCCCGGGATGAGCATTTGGATTGATCGCGCCGGAAACATGTATTCCGTCCATCAAAACAATCACACAAAGACACAGACGCTTCTGCTTCGACGAGCGCCCGACGGCCAGGTGGTTACATTGGCCGGCGGCCGCTTCGGCCACGCTGACGGAAAAGGAACGGCTGCTCAATTCAGCAGCGTTGGAGCGATATTTCTTGCCGGTGAGGGAAATTTGTATTTGAGCGACGGTCCATTCGTACGACGAGTCTCGCTGGACGGAAACGTCACTACTCTTGCCAGCGACTTGACCGCGCGCACTGCTGAAGACAAACCACCTCTATTCGAAGACGCGTCCTACAACTCTCTGGCAGGAATTGGGGTCGATGGTAACGGGACTGTTTATGCGGCCGACGCGGGCAATCGTCGCCTCTTAAAGATCGCCGGCGACGGAAAGGCGACGGTTGTTTATCGATGCGACCCGCCGTTTTTTCCCAATGGGGTCTTTGCTGCCACGACGGGCGATGTGTACGTGCTGGAATTCAGTTTTACGCCACCCGGCACCTGGGGCGGCGCACAAGTGCGTAAAGTTACGCGAGATGGGAAGATATTCCTGCTTGCCAACACTGATACCAACAGTTCACGGGTGACTGATGCTGAGCGAGTCCAGGTGTTAACACGCCCGACATTCTTTTCGTCCTACAGGTTAGTAGTCCTCTTAATGGCGTTGACAGTAGGATTGGTTCTGATTGTGCTGGCTTGGCAAGCCCTCAATAGACGTCGACGAGTATGAAAACACTACTACGAATTCTGAAGTGGACTGCGATAGGCGTGCTGGTAATTTTCCTCGGCATGCAACTTTATCGTCCGGCCCGCACCAATCCGGCTGTCGATCCGTCGCAAACGATCGAAGCGCACACTCAGATGTCACCGGAGGTCGTCGCAGTGCTCGATCGATCATGTCGTGACTGCCACTCAAACAACACCACGTGGCCCTGGTACTCGAACGTCATGCCGGTTTCGTGGTGGCTCAGTGACCACGTCAATCAGGGCCGCCAGGATCTGAACATGTCTGAATGGGGTCGCCTGCCGCGCGACCGCCAGGAACGGAAGCTGCGCCAGATGTGTGATGAGATCTCAGACGGCATGATGCCGCTTCCTTCCTACCTGCCGATGCATCCCGCTGCTCGTCTTTCTGAGCAAGACAAGAAAATTCTTTGTGACTGGACCGAAGAAGAGCGTGAGCGCATTGGAAATGCAAAGTAATGCACTTCGTGGCACAGCCCCTCAGTCTGGATTGCGCGGTCGGCGCGGCGCTGAAGAGGCAAAGTCGTAAAAGCGGACACTTCGGCGAGCTGAACGCGCAGGCTTGAGGTCATTGGGAACGGCCTGAAAGTCGGGGGCTGTCCTCAAACAATGCCAATTTCCGTCAGTTTGAGAAATTGCACTTGAGTTGGAGCGACTCGTCCTGTTATATTCGGACTACGCGCACCTGCCCGGTGCGTGCATTCCGAACCCCCTTCTCGCCCTTTCGAGGAAACTGGGTAATGCAGGACAAAGACAACGGGAAGATGGGACAGGCTCACTCCGTGGACGCGGGAGCGGGAGTAGCGCCTGCGCAAGCCACCTCACTTCTGATCATTGAAGACGACGAAAACATTTCGAGCGCGATCCAGGAATACTTCTCGAGAGCGGGTTATAGCGTCACCACTGCAGCGGACGGAGTAGCCGGCGTCGAGGCAGCGTCGCGAGAGCGGCCGGACGTGGTCATGCTCGATTTGATGTTACCGAGAATGGACGGTCTGGCCGTCTGCAAGGAACTTCGTCAAAAGAACCCGCAGATGCCGATTCTCATGCTGACGGCGAAAGACGATGTCGTTGATAAGGTGCTCGGTCTGGAAATGGGCGCCGACGATTACATCACCAAGCCATTCAGCCTGCGCGAAGTCGAAGCACGAATCAAATCCGTGTTGCGACGATCGCGTGCCGGGACGGCAACTGGGGACGGGGAGGACGAAACGCCGATCCTGCGAGGTAACCTGCGCATCGATCCAGTTCGACGCGAGGTGACCATCGGCGAGCGCCAGGTTGAATTAACGCCGAAGGAATTCGATCTGCTGCGCCTGTTTGCTTCAAATCCCGGACGCGTTTTCCCGAGGAAATATTTGCTCGAGAAAATTTGGGACTACTCCTACGAAGGCTATGACCGGACGATTGATTCGCACATCAACCGTTTGCGAGCCAAGATTGAACAGAACCCCGACAATCCTCAACTGGTTCTCACCGTTTGGGGAATCGGTTACAAGTTCACCGACGCGGAATAGCGTCCTGGTTTTACTTCTCGCCAAGACACTTGCCTGATTGAGAGTCGCACACTCGCTTCTCTCTAATCTGAAAATCCGGAAGCATCGAACCAGAAAGACCACACTTATGAAGGTATCAGCAACTCACTATCCACTTTCGCGCAGAGTTGCGCGACGACTTTGGACCGCAGCCCTGGCTGGCGGGACTTTGTTGTCTCTTGCGAACACCGGCCTCGCCCAAACGCATTACGAGGATCCGCTACCGCAATACGAGGGTTGGGGCGCCGATTTTTTTGGACCTTACACGATCACCCTGATATTCGTGGTCCTGTTAGGTGTGGGCGTGTACATTTGGCGCAAACGCCGAAACGCGGGCTGGGAGGATGTCGTTGTCCCAAAACCAAAAGCGCGAGTTGCTACACCTCAACCGGCTGAACATAGTTCGCTGCCGACCAACCAGAAGCAGGCGCGGACGGCTTCACTGGAACACGAACGCCACCTGCGCGCGAGCGCTTCTCAGCCGGATGGACCACCAGCAGACATTGAACAGTCGGTCTACGGCGCTTACTTTCCAGCACAGTGGGATCCGAAGCTTGGAATTCACGTGACTTGAAGTCGCGGC